>Ga0256404_1001484_pt1 | contig 56287 bp, 41 predicted proteins | sample RumenRJG_01DNA_FD_185990 | JGI IMG/M metagenome (GOLD analysis project Ga0256404, IMG submission 185990) | Bovine rumen microbial communities from Lethbridge, Alberta, Canada - RJG_01 | ecosystem: Host-associated > Mammals > Digestive system > Stomach > Rumen | place: Canada: Alberta | collected... | reverse complement strand
ATAATTGCAAGGGGCATGACGTTTTCCGGGATGCCCAGCACTTCTTTTACAACACTATAGCGATCCTCATAAGGCCAACACGCAGTCCAGACGGCACCTAAGCCCATCGCCTCTGCAGCAAGAAGAATATTCTCCGCCGCCGCCGAGCAATCTATCATCCAGTTGGGATTCTGCCTTTCTATTGCGGGGGAATCCTTCGGAGCATCATGAGGCTTTGCATCCGTATTCAAATCCCCGCAGACTACAATCAGGCATGGGGCCTCGGGGTACATCCTGTTGACGTTTTTTGTTACCAGCCTTTTTGCGACCTCCTTGTCAGTAACGACAATAAAAGACCACGGCTGAATATTCTTGGCCGATGGCGCGGCCATCCCCGCTCTTAGGAGAGTCTCTATTTCCGCCTCGGTAAGCGGCTCCGCAGTGTACTTTCTGACACTCTTCCTTGAGAGGATAACATCCATCACCGCCTCGAGGGCTATGTTGCTGTTGTTTTCCATGATGCTGCTATTTCCCATAATGCTGCTATTTCCCATAATGCTACTATTTCCCTTTGGTACAGCTTTTTCCCTTTGGTACAGCTTTTTCCCTTGATACATCCGTTGTCACAAATATAGCAATTTCTCCACAACTTCGCACGCCCAACCCCCTCCCGTACACCAAACGCCCTTTCCGGTGCACCGACACTACCACCAACCCTTGGAAATGGCATAATGTTATATATTTGATTGCAATTAATCTCGGGAAAAGAGGGATTGTGGAAGAACATGTTCCAGGTCTCATTATAGAGCGGGGACCTGGAACACAAAGTAAACAGAGAATCGGCCTCAGATCTTATCCCATGACCGATTTTACCCATCACTACTGTTCAAGGTCAACCTTCTGAAAGTAGACCTGGAACAAAAGAGGTGTGTTTTCCCTGTCCAGTGTCACCAGATGAGTGTTTGGCAGTACGGCAAGCCGATTGTTTCATGGATGAGATCACCGTTTCGCCATTTCGTCCATGGAAATGCCCGGTTTGCATGGATGAGATTGTAGCCGGCGGAGAACAGTGAAACAGCCAGAGAAACGTCTTGTGAAAAGCCAGTTGGGAGGTAGTTTTGGGGGAAGAGAAGAGGACCAGTAGGGATTGTTAAAAAAATGTTGAAAAATTTTGGAAGAAAATGGGAGAATATGGAAGAAAATGGAAAATTATTCTTATCTTTGTACCCGTAGCGTGAAAATAAAGTTTAACAGAGAGTCATGGTAAGATTCTACGGAAAGACAAACGGAAAAATCGACGACAAGGGGCGCGTAGTGTTCCCTGCCATCTTCCGTGACGCCATGTCCCGTAGCGGCGAGACCGATACGACTCTCATAATCAAAAAAAGCGTACATGGCGCATGCCTGGACCTTTTCACTCTCGGTGAGTGGGTCAAGAGGTCCGACAAAGTCATGGAATCTCTGGATACTGAACTCAATCCCGAGCACGCTGCCTTCTGGTCAAAATACAATGACGAGGTCTATCAGGTAGTCCCTGACGGAAAACTCGGCCGTATCAATATACCGGAAGATCTTCTTAAGGCGACAGGTATCACCAAAGAGGTAGTGTTTGCAGGTGTCGGATACAAGATTGAGATCTGGGACAAGGAAAGACGCGAGTCATCCCTCATACCGGAAGATCAGTTCAGAAAGACAGCGGCAGAACTATCCCACAATAAGTAGCAGGAGGATAGGAGATGTCGGAATACCATACGCCTGTAATGCTTAATGAGAGCATTTCAGCTCTTATTACAAATCCTGAAGGAATATATGCAGATGCCACTTTCGGAGGCGGTGGGCACACCGCTGAACTACTTTCACGCTTACATGATGGCGGCCGCGTCATCGCCTTCGATCGTGACAGCGATGCTCTGCACCAAAGGCCGGACGACAGTCGTCTGACCCTGATACACAACAATTTCCGCTTCATTCGCAATTACCAGCTCTATCTAGGAGTCGACGAAGGATTCGACGGCATCCTGGCAGATCTCGGAGTCTCGTCGCACCAGTTCGACACTGCTGAAAGGGGATTCTCTTTCAGATGGGATGCAGAACTTGACATGAGGATGAATACCGAAGGTGGAAAGACTGCCGCAGATGTTCTCAACACCTATAGCGAAGCGGAGATTGAAAAGATTCTCAAAGTGTACGGAGAGGTCGATGGAGCTTCCAGGATGGCGAGAATGATTGTCTCGGCCCGCGCCGGAAAAGATATTCGGACCACCGGTGATCTCCATGATGCAATCGAAAAAGCCCTTCCTCCCTTCCAAGAGCACAAGGTGCTTGCAAAAATCTACCAGGCACTGAGAATTGAAGTGAATGACGAAATGAGGTCCCTCGAAAAATTCCTCGAGGGGGCTGCAGAGGCGCTTAAGGTTGGTGGCAGACTCGTTGTCATCACCTATCATAGCCTAGAAGACCGCATGGTCAAGAACTTCATAAAAACCGGCAACATCAGCGGCGTCGAAGAGAAGGACATATACGGAAGAGTCGCGACTCCCCTTTCAGCTGTCAACCGCAAGCCCATCCTCCCTTCGGAGGAAGAGATTGCCGCCAACACCAGGGCAAGGAGCGCGAAACTCCGGATAGCCGAAAAAGCAGGGAGGGCAGGACGATGAACGGAAAAGGGATTGGAGAGACCCTCCTCAGCATAGTCAAAGCCCTATTCAAGGGAGAACTCCTGATAAGGATCGGTGCAGATAAGTATTTCTCTCATATAATCTACGCCTTCCTCCTTATAGGTCTTCTCATGTGGGTTGACTACAACGTAGATCAGGCCCTGATAGAAGTGGAAAACAACAGGAAAGTTCTTTCAGAGCTGAAGATATACCATGCCGAGAAGACCAGCGAACTGGTAAGGCTCAACAGGGTCAGCACCATCCAGGCAAACCTCAAGGCCCTCGGATCGGATGTAGACATTGCGGAGAAACCCGCAACAGTGATAATTAAGAAGTAGAATGGCAAAGAGAGAAAAGGCAATAAAAGACAAGGTGCTCGAGAAGAAAGACAGGGTGGGTTTCATCCTGGATCTCTTCTATGCAGGCATTGTCATTCTCTCAATCGCCATCATCGTCAAACTTATCCATATCCAGCTTACCTACTCCGTCGATCCTTCTGTAGAGAACATCTTCCGCCCGACCGGGACCAAGCGTCCGGAGACCCCGACAAGAGGGGCGATCCTTTCCGAAGACGGAAGGATTCTCGCAATCTCTACCCCCATGTACCAGGTCTACATGGACTGCGCCGTGAGAAAGGATGATTTCAAGAGCGAAGGAGAGGAAGGCGCCAAGAAGGAAAAAGAGTGGAAGCAGCTTGCAAAAGAGCTTTCCAGCGGCCTCAGCGCCATCTATGGAGACAAGTCCGCGGACGACTATTATAAGTTTATAATTTCGAAGAGGGCGGAGGACCGCCACTACGTAAAGATAGGAGGGCCCATTGACCACAAGACTCTCAAGAAGGTCCAGGAGCTGCCCCTTTTCTCCAAAGGAAGCAACTACGGAGGTCTGCTTTACGAGACCATGGACACCCGTGAATACCCTTACGGCAGTCTCGCCAGAAGGACCATCGGATATGTCAAGAACAATTCCCGCACTGAAGGGAAGAGCCATATCGGAATTGAAGGAAAATTCGATTATGAGCTCCATGGAAAAGACGGCTTCGAGTGGCTCAGAACGGCTGACGGGAAGAAAAAGGTACGTAACACAGACAGTACAGCCGTTAAGGCCGTCGACGGTAACGATGTCCGCTCCACCCTCAACATAGATATCCAGGACATTGCCGACAGGGCCCTCCGCAACCAGATTACGGAAGACCTCAGGGTCAGCGGAGCCTGTGCCATAGTAATGGATGTGAAGACAGGAGCTATCAGGGCTATGGTCAATCTCCAGAGGGACACCACCCTCGCCGGACAGCCTCTCCAGGAGAGATTCAACCTCGCAATCTCCCAGGTTGGCGAGCCCGGATCTGTTTTCAAGACTGTCACTCTTACCTCCCTCCTCGAGGACGGCTATGTAAAATCCCTGGACGAGACAATTCCCACGAATCACGGCTATGTTCCCGGAGGATACCCTCATGATGACCACATCAGCCAATACGAGAGGAACACAGGACGTAACGACATCACCGTAAAGCACGGTTTCGAGATTTCTTCCAACTACGTATTCGCCTATTTGGCGACAAAGTATTACGGGAAAAAGCCGCAGGAATTCTTCAACAAACTGTACTCATACAGACTCGGAGAGAAATTCGACTTTGACATAGACGGTCTCGGCACTCCCGTTCTCACACCTCCCTCCAATAAGGAAATGTGGAGCGAAACAACACTTGGAACAACAGCCTACGGCTACTCCGCCGCCGTTACTCCACTCCACCTCCTGACCTTCTACAATGCCATCGCCAACAAAGGAATAATGATGAAGCCATACCTTGTCGAGGACATTGAGAACGACGGAAAAGTGATTAAAAAACGCGGCCCGAGCGTTCTCAACAACATCTGCTCCAGAGCCACGGCCGATACCCTGACGAGGGCTCTTATGGCGGTTGTTGAAGAGGGTACGGCGACGAGGCTAAAAGGAGCCAAACTGACGGTAGCCGGAAAGACCGGAACCGCCCGCGTCGCCCTCCAGGCCTCAGAGAAGCCGAAGCCGCACGACGGATACCATGACATCTACGGCCGGAAAAAGAACCAGGGAACCTTCGTGGGATTCTTCCCGGCTGATAATCCTCAGTACTCTGTCCTTGTCTCCGTATACTCCAAACTATCACTCGGCAACTTCTACGGAGGAACAATGCCGGCGATGGCAGTAAGGGAAATTATAGACAACATCTATGCTCTTACAGAACGCTGGAGCGACGAAATAGGAAGGAAGGGATCAGTTCCGTCGATGGGAAAGAAAGAGTCTGTCGTCGCAGATGGAATCACCCCCGATGTCAGGGGATTCGGACTCATAGACGCCATCTATGCAATAGAGAATAATGGCTACAAGTGCTCCTACGAAGGGACAGGCCACGTAGCAAGCCAGTCCCCCGCTGCGGGAACGGCCATTAAAAAAGGTGAAACGGTTACACTCAAATTGAAATGATACTCTCAAAGATTATAGATAATATAGGAACTGTTGAAGTAAAGGGAGATGTCCGCAAGGAGATAGCCTCCATTACCTCAGATTCCAGAAAAGTAGAGAAAGGCGGACTCTTCATTGCGGTGAAGGGCTACGCTTCCGACGGTCATGCCTATATAGCCTCTGCCATTGAAAAGGGCGCTGTAGCAATTATCTACGAAGAAGATGGAATTGCCAATGACGCCGAAAGAGTGACTTTCATCAAAGTTGAGAACTCCCGCCATGCCGTCGCCATCGCCGCACACAACTTCTTTGGGAAGCCTTCCGAGAAACTTACCCTCGTCGGCATCACCGGCACCAATGGGAAGACAACGACGGTCACCCTCCTTTATAACCTTTTCATGGGCCTTGGATACAGCTGCGGCCTTCTCTCGACAATCGCCAACTATGTCGGCACCGACAAGAGAGAAACCGACAACACCACCTCCGATCCTATAACAATCAATTCCCTCCTCGCTGAGATGGTGGAAGAGGGCTGCGAGTATTGTTTCATGGAGGTCAGTTCGATCGGAGTCGAGCAGGAGAGGGTAAGCGGCCTTCGTTTCAAGGTAGGCATCTTCTCCAATCTCACCCATGACCACCTCGATTACCACAAGACATTCGCCGAGTACCTCCGCTGCAAGAAACTCTTCTTCGACAACCTGCCTTCGGATGCCTTCGCAATAATCAATATCGACGACAAGAACGGGCCCGTGATGGTCCAGAACACCAAAGCGAAGGTAATCACATACTCATGCCGCTCCATCGCAGACCATACCTGCCGGATCATCGAAGAGAGCATGGACGGAATGCAGCTTAGAATAGACGGAGAATCCGTTTGGACACGGCTTATCGGCGTTCATAATGCCTACAACGCCCTTGCAATATACACTACGGCGATAGTCCTCGGAACCGATCAGACCGAGACGCTCGTAGGGATCAGCAGCCTCGCCTCCGCTCCCGGTCGTCTCGAGACACTGAGGGGACCTAAGGGAATAACCGCCGTAATAGACTATGCACACACCCCGGACGCCCTTGAAAATGTGCTCAAAACCCTCAGCGACACTTGCCGGGGCCATCAGCTCATATGCCTTTTCGGATGCGGCGGAGACAGGGACAAGACAAAACGCCCGGAGATGGCAGCGATTGCCGAGAAATACGCTGACAGAGTAGTAGTCACTTCCGACAACTGCCGTACAGAGGATCCTGACGCTATTATTGACGATATCCGCAAAGGTTTCTCGATAAAAGGACTTGCAAAGACCATTTGCATTACAGACAGAAAAGAAGCCATCAGGACCGCCATCCTTACGGCAGACGAGAATGCGACCGTTCTGCTTGCCGGAAAAGGCCATGAGACTTACCAGATAATCGGAAAAGAAAAGCACCACTTCGACGAAAGAGAGATTGTTACTGAAACCTTTACCTCATAGAGAAATGATCTACCACCTTATACAGTACTTCGAGAGAGTCGGAATAGATTTCCCCGGAATGGGACTGATGCATTACCTGTCCTTCAGGGCAATGATGGCCAGCGTCACTGCTGTCCTCGTTGCACTCTTCGCCGGAAAAAGCATTATCCGCCTGCTCCAGAAAAAGCAGATCGGAGAGACTGTCCGCGACCTCGGCCTCCAGGGACAGATTGAAAAGAAAGGCACCCCCACTATGGGAGGAGTCATCATCATACTCTCCGTCCTCTCAGGAGTACTCCTCTTCTGCGACCTTACCAATATATATGTGCTGCTTTTGGTTTTCAGCACTCTCTGGTGCGGAGCCCTCGGCTTCACCGACGACTATATCAAAGTATTCAAGCACAATAAGGAAGGCCTCAGCGAGAAAGGAAAACTTATCGCCCAGATTGTTCTCGGCTTCATTATCGGTATTGCCGTTTGGCAGAGCAATGACATTGTAGTCAGGGAAAAGGTCCTCAGCGAAGGAACCACTATAATCCGCGAGGGAGAAGAAAAATCCCGCGAGAGCGAGACTCTCGTCGAAGACAGCATCTACAAGGATGAGAATGTAGTAAAGAGCACGAAGACGACAATCCCGTTCGTCAAAAACCATGAGTTCGACTACCGCTGGCTCTCCCCTTTCAAGGGCGTATGGGGCTGGTACGCTAAATGGGCCATCTATGTTCTGATGATTGTCATAGTCATCACCGCCTGCTCCAACGGCACCAACCTGACTGACGGACTGGACGGACTCGCAGCAGGCACTTCTGCGATTGTCGGTGTGGTAATCGGCATCCTCGCATGGCTGAGCGGCAACCTCATCGACTCGAACTACCTGAATATAATGTACCTGCCTGGAACCGGAGAGATTGCAATCTTCATGTCCGCCTTCGTCGGAGCCCTTATCGGATTCCTCTGGTACAATTCCTATCCTGCCCAGGTATTCATGGGTGACACTGGTTCGCTTACCATCGGAGGCATCATCGGCGTCAGCGCCGTCCTCATCAGAAAAGAGCTGCTCCTGCCTCTTCTTTGCGGAATTTTCTTCGTAGAAAGTCTTTCCGTGCTCATGCAGAGAGCTTATTTCAAATACACCAAGAAACGTTATGGCCAGGGAAGGAGGATCTGGAGCATGACCCCCCTCCACCACCATTATCAGGATAAAAAGGAACTGCCCGGAAGCGTCATCTTCCATAAACCCGTACCGCCCCATCACGAGGCGAAGATTACAAGCCGTTTCTGGATTGTAGGCGTCATCCTCGCAGTTGCAACACTCGCACTTCTCAAGATAAGATAAAAAAGGAGTTACTATATTATGTCAAGACTGGTCGTTTTAGGCGGAGCTGAAAGCGGTGTCGGAGCCGCAGTGCTCGCAAAGAAAGAAGGGTTCGACGTATTCCTGTCAGACAACGGGAAAATAGCCGAAAAGTATGTTGAGACCCTGAAAAAATGGGATATAAAGTATGAAGAGGGAGGTCACACTGATGAGCTCATCCTCAATGCAGACGAAGTGGTAAAGAGCCCTGGAATCCCTTCCGAGGCCCCTATGGTATGCCGCCTTCGTGAGCAGGGCATCCATGTCATTTCGGAAATAGAATTTGCAAGCCGCTATGACTCTGCAAAGAAAATCTGCGTGACAGGCTCCAACGGGAAGACTACTACTACTTCATTGATATACTATCTTCTTCAGAACGCCGGACTCAATGTAGGTCTCGGCGGTAACATCGGAAGATCCTACGCCTACCAGGTAGCAACCGAGCACTTCGACTATTATGTACTGGAAATCAGTAGTTTCCAGCTCGACGATGTATACGAATTCAAGCCGGATATCGCCATTATCACCAACATCACTCCGGACCATCTTGACCGCTACGACCACAAGATGGAGAATTACGTCGCAGCCAAATTCAAGATCACCCAGAACCTGACCTCCGACGACTGCTTTATCTTCGACAGTGACGACGATATCACCATCGGCCACCTCAACAACATTATCCTCCGCTGCAAGATGCTCCCCTTCTCCCAGAAGAAAGAGCTCGCACAGGGAGCGTTTGTCCGCGACGACAAGATGGTCATCCGCTACGAAGAGGACGAGACAGATCTCTATCTGAAAGAACTTGCCCTCGGCGGAAAACACAATATTTACAACTCGATGGCGGCAGCACTGGCAGCAAAGGCCACTGGTATCGACAATGCCGTCATCCGCGATTCCCTCGCCACCTTCCAGCCTATCGAGCACCGTTTGGAACCTGTCCTCAGCATAAAGGACGTTCTCTATATCAATGACTCAAAAGCCACTAACGTGGATTCGGCATGGTACGCCCTCGAGTGCCAGAAAAAGCCTGTCGTATGGATTGTAGGCGGGAAGGACAAGGGCAATGACTACAGCGTACTCAACGACCTTGTCAAAGAAAAAGTGAAAGCCATTGTCTGCCTCGGAGTGGACAATTCAAAGATCCACGCCGCCTTCGAAGGAATGGTCGACAAAATGGTCGACACCTCCTCCGCTGAAGAAGCTGTCAAGGCTGCTGCCTCTCTTGCCGAAAGAGGAGACGTCGTGCTGCTTAGCCCTTGCTGCGCAAGCTTTGACCTCTTCACAAGCTACGAGGACAGAGGAAGGAAATTCAAAGAAGCTGTAAGAAACCTTTAGAGCCATGGCAAAGGGAAAGAAAAAAGGGGGAATACTCGATTTTGTCGAGAACTACACAGGGGACAAGGTCATCTGGATGGTGGTCCTTCTCCTTATGATGTTCTCGATACTATCCGTATTCTCGTCCACCTCCCTTCTCGCCCAGCAGAAGCACGAGAGCCGCGTCAGCATCGTAAAGGTGCAGTGCCTCGTGGTCCTCGCCGGGCTTGCCATCATTACCTTCTGCTGCTGGATCAAGAATATCAAAGTATTTGAGACCATTTCAAAATACGGGTTCGCCTTCTCCTTGATCTTGCTGCTATGGATAGTATTCAAGATAAAGACGCCAATTATCAGGGCCGCCGACATCAATGGAGCTTGGCGAGTCATTAAAGTTTTCGGGTTCCAGATACATGTTTACGAAGTCGTCAAGGTAGCAATGATAATGTATCTGGCATGGGCCGTAAACGCATTGAAAGAAGACAGTTTCACCCTTCTGCCAAAGCTTGCTGGCCTTTTCAAGCACCCGGAAAGGCTCAATACTACCACAGCAAAGAAAGTTTTCTATATCTATATTCCGATACTGATCACTACCGGCCTTATCCTCGTTGGAGGTACTTCTTCAGCCCTTTTCATAGGGATGATGATGATTCTGACAATATTCATCGGAGGGGTCAACCTCAAGGAGGTATTCCTTCTCGGACTGGCGGCTGTCGCTTATGTCGGTATAGTAATCGGTCTTTACGACCTAACCAAGAATAATGAAAAGCCGATAGTCCTCTCGGAGCGAATCACTACCGCAAGGAGCCGAATGGATACGGACATGGATCAGCTTATGCAGCAGATGCTGGACAATCCACGCAACTCAAAAGAGTTCCAGGATGCAGCCGATGCCCTCAAGCAACCCGTCAGTGCACTGATTGCCATTAAAGAGGGCGGAGTCCTCGGCAAGGGCCCCGGAAGGAGTACCCAGCGTTATATAGTACCGGTCCTTTTCGGAGACTACATGTTCAGCTTTTTCGTAGAGGAATACGGCCTTTGGGGCGCTCTGCTGCTGATTATCCTCTATGCCAGCCTGCTCTCAAGAGGGGCGCTCCTCGCCAAAAACTGCGACAACTACTTCGCCAAAGTGGTCCTGGCCGGACTCGTGCTTCTGATTTCGTGCCAAGCATTCATGCACATGGCAATCAACGTGCACCTCGCACCCCAAACTGGCCAGACCCTGCCGCTGATAAGCCATGGAACCTCATCGTTCCTGGCCTTCAGCTTCGCTTTCGGCATCATCCTCTCGATAAGCAGGATGATCCATACCAAAGTACAGAAAACAATAGACAAGGCAGAGCCCATCGTCGCTCCCCACGATGAGATCCGCGATTCAATCTCACAGACGGAGGAAGAAATATGAAAGAGTATAAACCTATAAAGGCAATAATAAGCGGGGGCGGCACCGGTGGCCACATTTTCCCTGCAATATCCATCGCAAATAAACTGAAGGAGCTCAATCCCGACACAGAGATCCTTTTCGTCGGAGCGGAAGGAAAGATGGAGATGGAGAAGGTTCCTGCCGCAGGGTATAAGATAGTCGGCCTTCCGATAGTTGGGCTCCAGAGACAGTTGAATCTCAAGAATACAATCAATAATCTCAAGGTCCCGGGGAAGATGGTCTCCAGTATTTCCAAAGCACGGAAGACCATCAGGCAGTTTAAGCCCGATGTTGCAATTGGTGTCGGCGGCTTTGCAAGTGCCCCTCTTTTGTTTGCGGCGACGAGGATGAACATTCCCTCGCTGATCCAGGAGCAGAATGGCTTCGCCGGACTTACCAATAAAATGCTCGCAAAAAAAGTAAAGTCAATCTGCGTAGCCTATGACGGGATGGAAAGGTTCTTCCCGGCCGACCGCATTGTAATGAGCGGCAACCCCATAAGAAAGGAAGTCTCTACTCCAGCAACTCCCGAAATGAAGGCGGAAGCAATTGAGTATTATGGACTTGACGCTTCAAAGAAACATCTTTTCATAGTCGGAGGAAGCCTCGGAAGCGGGACCCTCAACAAGGCCATGAAAAAGTGGATATCTGAAGGATGCCCCGGTGGAGAGGATGTGGAAGTTATCTGGCAATGCGGCAAATACTACAAGAAGGGGATCGACTCATTCATGGAGGGAAAGAATCTTCCCCTCATCCATTACTCCGATTTCATAAAGAGAATGGACCTCGCCTATGCAGCTTCTGATGTAATTATCACCAGAAGCGGAGCCAGCACAGTCTCAGAGCTATGCGCTATGGAAAAGGCGGCTATCTTCGTCCCTTCCCCAAATGTCGCAGAAGACCACCAGACCCATAATGCTATGGCCCTCGTAAAGAAAGACGCGGCCATGATAGTCAAGGACGCGGAAGCAGAGGAAAAACTCCTCCCGACCGCACTGGAATTACTAAAAGACGATGAGAAGATAGCTTCTCTTGAAAAAAATATAGCTAAACTTGCGCTCCGCGATGCGGCGCAGGTTATCGCAGATGAAGTGTATAGGATAATATGAAAAATGTCTATTTCATAGGTATTGGCGGAATCGGCATGAGCGCCCTTGCGAGGTACTTCGCTTTCAAGGGCTATAATGTGTCCGGATATGACAAGACCCCTTCAGAGCTGACTGCTGAGCTCATAAAAGAAGGTATAGGGGTCCATTATGAAGACGATATCACCGCAATCCCAAAGGATGTCGAGGAGACTCTTGTCGTCTATACCCCGGCTATCCCTGAAGATCTCGGCGAGCTCGTATATGTCAACACCCACGGATACAGGGTCATCAAACGCTCCCGCACCCTCGGTGAAATAGCTGAGGGTCAGGCATGTATGGCCGTAGCAGGGACTCATGGGAAGACCACAACTTCCACTCTCACCGCCCATATCTTCACCTCGAGCGGAGTCGGCTGCTCGGCCTTTCTCGGCGGAATTTCCCGCAATTACGGGACAAATATGCTGGTAAGCCATACGCCCGTAGTCGTTGCGGAGGCTGATGAATTCGACCGATCTTTCCTCCAGCTTTTCCCGGAGATTGCGGTAATCACTGCCATCGACCCCGACCACCTCGATATATACGGGGATTACGCCCATGTACTCGAAGCCTTCAAGGCATTCGCCTCTCAGGTCAAAGGGACTCTCATCAAAAAACTCGGGCTCGATATCACCCCCTCCGACACCAAAGCGAAGATACTCACCTATCACTCAGATGATTCCAGAGCCGATTTCTACGGAGAAAACGCTCACACTGACGGTTTCGGACACTTTATCTACGACCTTCACTACCCCGGCGGAGTCCTCAAGGACATACTCGTAGGGACAATAGGAAGGGTCAATATGGAAAATAGCATCGCTGCCGCTGCAATTGCCCTTACATACGGCATTGACCCTGAAAAAGTGCGGGAGGCGATCGCGACATTCAAGGGTGCCATCAGGCGGCTGGATGTCCATGTCAATAATGGAAACATCACATACATAGATGATTACGCCCACCATCCGAAGGAACTATCCACTGCAATCTCATCCATAAGGGAGGTCTTCCCGGGAAGAAAGATAACCGCAGTTTTCCAGCCCCACCTCTATTCGAGGACGAGGGACTTCGCTCCTGAATTTGCAAAGGCACTCAGCGCTGTAGACAAACTCATCCTCCTTGACATCTATCCGGCAAGGGAAGAACCCATACCCGGGGTAACATCGGAGATTATTTTCAAAGATGTAACTGCCCCCGAGAAAGTACTTATAAAGAGAGATGAGCTGATGGAATATCTTAAAAATGAAGACCTTGACATACTCGTCACATTCGGAGCGGGAAATATTGACAGATTTGTTGAACCTATAACGGACATGCTCTCCGGAAAATGAAAAAAGGGGTCAGACATATCCTTCTCGGACTTCTTGCGGCAAGCGCCATTGCCGTCTATATCTTCGGGCTTCTCGCAAGCGCGAGGAATCGGCATCTGACAACCTGCAAGGGGGTGAGAGTCGAGATTGCAGACAGCGCAAAGCTCTCATTCGTAAACGCTGAAGACGTGAAGGGATATCTTGGCAGCTACGGAGAATACATAGGACAGAGAATCGACAGCGTCAACCTCAAAAAGGTTGAGAAGATACTTAACGAAAGAAGCGCTATTTTAAGGGCTGACGCCTTTATGACGGACGATGGATATCTCAATGTCACCCTCACCCAACGGGAGCCGGTCGTGCGTTTTCACTCCGGTGGCAACGGATACTATGCAGATGAGAGCGGATTCGTCTTCCCTCTCCAGAAAGGCTTCTCGTCAAGGGTCCCTATCGTGGATGAAAACGTCCCTATGAATATAGCAAGGGGATACAAAGGCGAGCCTTCGACAGACAAAGAAAAGCAGTGGCTCTCTTCTCTTCTGGCCCTTTTGAACTATATCGAATCCAGCAAGACTTGGAGCAATAATTTCAGTCAGATAACTGTGCTTCAAGGCGGAGATCTCCTGCTTGTCCCGAGAGAAGGGAAGGAGAAGTTCATCTTCGGAAATCTCAGCGGCATCGACAGTAAATTCGCCCGCATGAAGGAATACTACGAAGTCATAGCACCCTCGAAGGAAGTAGGATACTACTCATCCGTCGACCTTCGCTATGAAGGACAAATCGTTTGCAGAAAATAAAAATACTATATATGATTGACGAAAAATACATAGCAGCAGTGGACCTGGGGTCGTCCAAGATTGCTCTCTGCGTTGCCAAGGTGAGCGGAGACGACGTCCAGATTGTCTACTACAAGGAGCATCCGTCGGACGGCATCCGAGGGAGTATCGTAACCAATCCGATGAAGGCGTCCGCTCCCCTGAAAAAAGCCATAGCAGAGGCCGAGAACGAACTGATGATCAAGATTTTGCAGGTTGTTGTCGGGCTTCCCCGGGACGGTGTCATCCAGCAGATTGCAGACGGTAAGATCGAGCGTTCCAACCCGGATGACTACATCACCCGCGAAGAAGTTGAGAACCTGAAATCGATTGCCGTAGAGGCATATCCCCTTGATGATGCGTCGAATCAGGTGATGTACGGAGCTGTCGCCCAGTCATTCTCGATTGACGACCAGATCCACCTTGTCGAAGACGATACAATCGGAGGACTCAGCTCTACCCTAGAGGGAAATTTCAAAGTATTTATCGGAAGCAGGAAGGCGACAAATGCGATAGACAAAATCTTCAATAACCTCGGAATTGCTATTGCAAAGAAGTATTTTCTTCCTGCAGTCACTGCAAAGGCAGTCCTTAGCGAGGATGACCGTCAGAACGGTGTAGCCCTCATCGATTTCGGCGGTGGAGTGACCTCTGTCGCTATTTATCACGGAGGAATCATGAGGCATTACGCCGCGATTCCATTCGGAGGAAAAACTGTTACCAACGATATCAGGATTGAATCTTCAATCTCCGACTCTCTCGCCGAGAACCTGAAACTCGCCTATGGAGCCTGTATGCCGAATAAACTCGCTTCGATGAGCGAGAAAATCATACAGATCCAGTATGACGATCAGCCTTATAAGGAGATTCCGGTCAAATACCTCTCAGAGGTTATTGACGCGCGCGAAAGGGAGATAATAAACGCTATTCTCTACTCTATACAGGAAAGCGGCATGCAAAAGCTCCTACGAAGCGGCATCGTAATCACCGGAGGCGGCGCCTCCATGGTCAACCTTAAAAACCTCCTAAAGGACATGAGCGGCTACAATGTCCGCATCGGATCCGCAAGAAGGCTCATCACCGCACCGGGATGCATGGGAGCCAACAGCCCCGCAGCAACTTCTGTTATCGGAATGATTCTCAGCGCAAAAGAGGACAATCTTCCCGAATGTATTTCAGTCCCCGTCCGGATCGAAGAGACTCCGGAGCCGGTGATTGAGAATGTCATAGAGGAAGAAATCGAAGAGGCAGCGCCTGTCACCCAAATGACAGATGACGAATTCATCCACGGCTCGACCGGCACTCTTGATGGATTCCCGGAAAACGAGAAGAAGCCGAAGAAAATCAAGAAGAAGGCCACCATCGAGAAAAACGGGCTCAAACTCTTCTGGAGCAAGATTACCCAGACGGTGGGCAATGTATATGATTCAGTGACTGACGACAATCTTTAAAGGAATATGGCAATAGAAAACGATATGATTCTCCCGAACGACTGGGTACCGGAGAACTCGATAATCAAGGTGATTGGCGTCGGCGGCGGCGGATGCAACGCTGTGACGTATATGTACAATCAGAAAATCCAGGGTTGCAGCTTCATCGTCTGCAACACCGATTCACAGGCGCTTCAAAAGAGCAATGTCCCCGTGAAAATCCAGCTGGGAGAAGGCCTCGGAGCAGGTACCGATCCGACAGGCGGACGCAATGCAGCACTTGAGTCTCAAGATCTTATCGCGAGAACCGCCTTGGACAACGGCACCAAGATGCTCTTTATCACAGCGGGCATGGGCGGTGGTACAGGCACAGGTGCTTCGCCGGTCATCGCAAAAATGGCTCGCGAGCGCGGAATACTTACTGTCGCCGTAGTGACCCTTCCTTTCAGCAACGAAGGCAACGAGTCCCTTTCCAAAGCGATTGACGGAGTGAGAGAGCTCGAGAAAAACGTAGACAGCCTCCTTCTTATAAACAATGAGAAACTCTACGAGTTCTTCGGAGACGAACTGGTCCAGGACGCCTTCCCTAAGGCTGATGAAGTACTGGCAACCGCTGTCAGGGGCATAATCGAAATTATCTCAAAGCCCGGATACATCAATATCGACTTCAAGGATGTCACCAACATGATGAAGAACAGCGGCATGGCTCTGATGGGATGTGGTTCCGGAACCGGCAAAAACAGGATCGAGGACGCAGTGAAGGGTGCTTTCGAGTCCCCGCTTCTCAACGATTTCGACCTCAAGACGGCAAAGAATGTCCTGATCAACATCACTGTCGGCCGGAACGAGCAAGGCATCAAAATGGGCGACATGAATAAGATCAACGAGCTTATAAGCCAGTACACCGGCAATGCCAACAAGTTCAAGAGAGGAATTATCTATGACGATGACCCATCTGTCGGTGACAAAGTGAAAATCACCGCAATCGCTACAGGGTTTGAAATGGGTAAACTCGGAGACATCACCGATGTCAATCTCGGCAACCTGATTATTGTCCAGCCCGATTTCAAATATGTGCCCGCTCCCATTGAGAGAGGTGTTGAAATCTCCCTTACTGAGACTCCAAGCACAATTAAAATCGGCTACAACACTGGTGACAACACCTGTAAATTCAATTATGATCCGTCCAATAAGCCTGTACTCTATGTAAAACACGGAGAGAACAAGGCGGACCTTGAAAATATACCTGCAATCAGAAGAATACAGTAAACGATATGGAAAGAAAGACCAGGGTGCGCTTTGCGCCATCACCTACCGGACCGCTCCACATGGGAGGAGTCAGGACAGCACTATACAATTACCTCTACGCAAAGCAGAGGGGTGGGGACTTCATTATCCGAATCGAGGATACAGACTCCCACCGTTTCGTTCCAGGGGCCGAGCAGTACATAATTGAAGCTCTCCGCTGGTGCGGCATCATTCCCGACGAAGGAGTCGATGAGAATGGAAAAGTGGTCGAAGTTCCATCTGAGAGGCACCCCCATGCTCCCTATCGTCAAAGCCAGAGAAGGCCAATATACAGGAAATATGCGGAGGAGCTCGTCGACTCGGGATGGGCATACTACGCATTTGACTCTTCCGAGGATCTGGAAAAGCGCCGCTCAGAGGCAGAAGCCTCTGGAGAGACCTTTATCTATAACCAGAAAACCCGCAAGGAACTTAAGAACTCCTTGACACTCAGTCCGTCTGAGGTAAAGACCCTCCTCGAAGAGACATCCGACTGGACAATCAGGTTCAAGATGCCGGAGAACACTGTAGTCAAGATGGATGACCTTATCAGGGGCCATATCGAGGTCAACACCGACACCCTCGACGACAAGGTGCTCTGGAAGAGGGCTGACGAACTGCCGACATACCACCTTGCAAACATAGTTGACGACCACCTGATGGAAATCAGCGAGGTGATCCGAGGCGAAGAATGGCTTCCTTCCCTGCCCCTCCATTACATGCTGTACAAGGCCTTCGGATGGGAGGAAAGTATGCCGCGCTTTGCCCACCTTTCGCTTCTTCTGAAGCCGGACGGCAAGGGAAAGCTCTCAAAGAGAGACGGAGACAGGCTCGGTTTCCCTGTATTCCCTCTCAGATGGGTCAATGCTGAAGGAGAAGTCTCCCGCGGCTACCGCGAGGACGGATATTTCCCCGAAGCCTTCGTAAATATGCTAGCTTTCCTCGGATGGAATCCGGGTGACGACCGCGAGATATTCTCGCTCGAGGAGCTTGTAGAGGCATTCTCACTCGAAAGAGTCATCAAATCCGGAGCCCGCTTCAACGCTGAAAAGGCAAAGTGGTACAACAAGGAATACCTAAGGATGAAACCCACCTCGGAGCTCGTTGAACTCTTCATTCCAGTACTTGAAAGCCACGGAATCAAGGTTGTTGAATGCCCTGCATGCGATTTCAAGAATCATATCTTCAATGTCGATTATGTAACCCGCGTTGTCGATCTCATCAAGGAGAGGGCCACTTTCGTTGCAGATTTCTGGACAATAGCCTCATACCTTTTCATCTCTCCGTCGGAGTTCGAGGCCTATGGAGTCAAGGCCGGAGCGGCTGTTGCAGAGAAGCCCGCTGACCCGAGAAGGGCTGCCGACCCAAGGGCAAAAGTCTATGACGACGCCGCTACCGCTCCTTTCCTTGCAAAGGACGTGGACAAATTCTGGAAGGTGGATAACTACGAGAATGCTTTCGAAGTATGCCAGTTCATAACCGGAGCCGAGTTTGGATTCGACGATCTTGACATTTATCGCGGACCTCTTGGAAAAGCCGCTCTTGAAGAGGCCCTGGAGGGCTATATCAAGATGAGGGAGTATCCTATGGGGAAAGTAATGAATTGCCTTCGTCTTGCTCTTGCAGGCGCTTCGAGCGGTCTCGGTATCGCTGATATCATCAGTCTTATCGGCCGAAATGAATTCGCTGCCAGAATGGGGTTTGCCGCAGAGCGCCTCGGCCGCGGCATCCCCACTCCTCCCCCGGCACAAAGTCTGGAATAATAAAAAGTCAATCCGCCAATAGCCGCAACGCAGAATCAAGAGATAGGGAGTTCTCAATGCTGAATTCGCCCGTTCGGGTACGGCAGAGGCTATTGAGGAAAGCCCCGGAGCCGAGCGCCTCACCTATATCACGGGCGAAAGCACGGATGTAAGTACCTTTGCTGCAGGCAATTCTGACTGTCGCGACTGGAAGCCCAAAGGCGGAAGTGTCGATGACATTGATCCGGCTACTGGCTGATGAGGACGTATCTTCAACCGTCTTTGGAGAGCCCGCACCGGTAAGCAATGCTGATGACACGAACGATTCCAGAGAGATGGAATGGATCGTTATCATTGACTTCTGGAGGATGGAAAGGGCGGCGGCATCAAAGTCACCGGAGGAAGTTCCGGCAGATCGCTTATACATGCGCCTTGCCATTTCATACGCCCTCACCCCGTCAACAGACTTTGCGGAAAAAAGAGGGGCAATCTGCTCATGAGTGCCGAGGAATGACGGAAGTACCTCTGCTACAGCCTCTTCCGAAATGTGTTCGTAAGGGAATCTACGGTCTATATCTTTCTCCCTGTCGTAGGAAGGAGTCGTAGCGCCGAACATAATTCCCGCAAGATATTCCTTGTCATGATCCTGAAAGGACTGAGCAAGCTTTGTCGCATTCCCTATGCAGACAAGAAGAACTCCGGTCGCAAGTGGATCAAGGGTCCCGGCGTGGCCAACTTTGAGATTCTTTTTATGGAAATGCCTGATAGCAGCAAACTTAACCTTTCGGATAACATCGGCAGATGTCCACCTGTATGGCTTGTCAATAGGAAGGACTATCCCGAGAGGATAATCCTCAATATTGCAGGAGAGAGGCTCTCCCCCGCTGACCGGTACGAATGCACCACCGAAAGGCATCGCTTGAGTCATGAAACTATTTGCACGGAATCTTGGCTATCCGCCTCTCGTGACGGCCGCCTCCTTCAAAGGGAGTTGAAAGCCAAGTATTTACTATCCGAGCCGCCATCTGATAGGAGATAAAACGGGCCGGAAGGACAAGGACATTGGCGTTGTTATGAGCCTTCACAAGACGACCGATTTCGCTGTTCCAGGCAAGTCCGGCACGAATCTTCTGGTGCTTGTTGAGAGTTATAGCCATACCATTACCCGTCCCGCAAAGAGCTATCCCTGCATCAACTTCGCCCGCTTCGACAGCGGCAGCCAACTTATGGGCAAAATCCGGATAATCGACACTGACAGTGGAATCAGTTCCGAAATCAACCATCTCATATCCCTTCTTTTGTAAAAGAGCGACGAGCTTTGTCTTGTACTCGTAGCCGGCGTGGTCATTGCAAATACCTATTTTCATAATATCTTTATTTTCAATCGTTTCCTTCAATTGCCGCCTTGCATACTTCTACGGCCTCCCTATCGGCGCGGCAGCCAAGATGCCAGCATGGAACCTCCATCGCTACCCTCTCGACAAGAGGAATAATCCTAGACATCACACTTGAATCCCAGCGAATAGTCGAGACCGCGGCAATAATGCTCGCGTATGCCTGAAGTCCGCTAAGGCGCTCGATATGGTTCTCCGGACGCTGCTCAAGACGGACCATTGCCCTCACAGGAGCCTTGACATTGCGATAGCAAAGAGTCTTTCCGCTCCATGGAGATCCATAGGCGACGGCCACTCCATCTTCGAAGCGGACGATGGGGTTGTCATCATTCATTATATCTACCCCCGGGACATTTTCGAGCCAAAGGCGGCTATGGGTGCTCTTACCTGTACCGCTGACACCGAAAAAGAGATTTGCACGACCATTGTGGCGAGGCATGGAAGCATGGAGCAGCAGGGCCCCTTCCTTCGATCCTGCGAAGGTATAGAGAATCATGAGGCTCGTATTGACCTGCATTCCGGTAATCCTGGCTCCCATCCTCTCCCTAGGGTAATAATCCCCGGTCGCGGAATCGTCGCTCATTACAAAAACTCCGGCGCTCACCCCTTCGGCAGGGAAAAACTCGTATATGGTCTTCTCGCCGCTACGGTATCCATAATAGATTGGGGGCATCTCATCGACTGCGACAACCCGCTTCGCTCCTTTTATCTCATTATCAAGCCCTTCCGGGAATGAAGCATGGACAGTCAAATGGGAAATAGGGGCCCTGGAGAGAGAATCCCCGCTCACCTCAAAGGGAGCATACTGGAGGAAATCCAGAGAATGACGGAAAGCGGATTTCTCATCTTCCGAGAGAGACTCCCAGATCTCGCGGGTCATGGCTTCCTTTCCCATGGCCTTCTCATTGACTCCAAGCTCGGAGACCTTGTCTGCAGGAATGGGGATTACTCCGACATCCTCCCCCGCCTTAAGGCGGGCAACAAGGACCTTCTGCTCATCAGTGAGTTCCTTGAACGTCCACGGCCTTTCGAGAGAGACCTCGAAGGGAAGACCGCCAATCATGTAAATCCTTGATTCAATCATATTACAAAGATGACGAAAAAGGGCGAGATATACAAAGGAGGCTGCCCGTTTTGTTACGGACAGCCTCTCAAATATTATCGAGACAATACTTTAAGCTTTACTCTGTTGCCCAAGTAATCTCAATTTTACTTAGATATATTGCTCCATTATTGGACCTGATTCCTACATACTTGTAGTCCTCAGGGAATTCGATGGTGCCAGTTGAGGTGAGCGAACCTATCTTAGTACCCTGATTTGTATTACCAGAGGTAGAATAAAGATCGGCGGCGGAAGTGTAAGCTGTATTGGATCCATAGATCTCAATTGTATTAGTACCGGTTCCGACAGTAATGGTTACAGATTTGACAGTACCACCGGAAGTTGTAGAAACGATACCCGAATTACTGTTTTTGGAACGCAGCTGGATGTTTCCGGCACTATCCTTGGCAGATTGTCCTGCATAAACAGCGCCGGATTCTTTTTTCACTCCGCTGAAGTCAGTATATGTAGTAGTGGTAGCAACCAGATCGGCAGCTGTAATCACATCTGTAACATCTCCTGCACCAGCAGGCGAATGAACTATGATTGTATAACTTGCAGTGCCCTTGGAATAGGTGTCATCCTCAGCAGCAGTAGCAGTTATAGTAGCGTTTCCCGCAGCCTTGATAGTTACAGCTCCGGTAGAAGCATTTACCTCAGCTACGGCAGCATCGCTGGAAGCATAGGTAACAGTCGTTTTGGCTCCTGTGAGGGTAGGAGCGGTAAATGCGTCACCAAGAGTAAGGGTAACTGAAGTGGGGTTGAATGCGAGTGTCTGAGGAGTCTTTGAAGATGCGGCCTCTTTAATAGAAGTCACCAGGATAACAAAATACTTCCCTCCTGTGCCGGATGTTCCCAAATAATATCCTTCAATATCAACCGTCTTACCATTATAATCTGAGACGCTCAAACCTGTATCCGTCTGAAGAGAGCCGGTACGTGCGGTAGCTCCATCCACATAAAGATTGAGATAACTGCCGCTTACTTCAAGACGACCAGTCACTTTGATATAGTCAGAAGAGTGAACGGTCGAAGGATAAGAATCAAAGGAAGAAGTAACATCGACAGCAGCAGTCCTTACAATCGCATTATTGTCGGAATTCACAGTAACACTTGCATCCTTTTTAACTTCGACAAAATCATAGTAGGTTGTCTTCGTTCCAGAGACAGTAACATTCTGTCCATTAGAAGGCACTGTCTTGGGAGAGAATACATAAATATTATCTACTCCATCGGTAACGATAACACCACTTTTGCCTGTTGCAGCGACAACACCGGAGAACGTACCGGTTGCATCGTCAGAGAGGGCGATGAATTGAGCGATAGACAGTTCTTCAGTCTGAGAAGCTGCAGCCTGATTGACTGTAAACTCAAACTCCGGGAAACCGTCAGCGTTGAAATAGACGATGTATTCTTTAGCTGTAGCTGTGGTATTGGCAGGGAAGGAGAGAGTAACGGTAGCAGAAGCGGAACCGCTTGCAGGAGCTATAGTTACGCCCTCATAAGCCTCCTCGAGAGAAGCTGTCCAAGCGACATTAGCGGTAACTGCGAATTTGGCAGATGTAGCAGCGGCATTAACATTCAGCTCGCCTGAAGCCTCAACTGTGAAAACAGGAGGGACGGTGACCGCTGAGTAAGGGTAGAGTTTCACCGACTGTCGAGATGCATCAGAGCTAGAGTAGCAGCTGATAATAGGACTGCCATTATTTGTATTGAACTCAAGGACATTCCTGTTCGAAGACTTCTCGGCAGAGATAGCATAAGTGCCATCCTCATTGGCCTTTACTGTCCAATAAGCATTGACATCCGGCTCAGCCTCTGCCTTAAGCTGGTTCCCAGAACTGCTTGCTGCATAGAGATAGAGACCATTGGCATCCTGGATAGTATACATTCCTGCGTAGTCGCCGGTCGTGACCTTCGTGAATGTCATCTTGTGATCGGAGTCAGAAGCGGAAATGGTATTGTCAGCATTGACTGTAACGACAGCTGTTCTGAGGTTGTTGTTGCCGCTTACCCATGCCTTAGCCGCATAAGTAGTAGTAACACCTTCACTGGTATAAGTACCTGTCATCAGGTAATCACCTGAGTAATCGGTGTCTACAATCGCTGAGCAGTCAGCCTCGGTAATGGTGAGATTGATAACGGCGATATTGCCCTGAGGGAAAGCGAGGTCCTTTGAAAGGGTAACAGTCTTTTGAATCGCATGCTTATCGGTCTCAGCCTCGAAAGTAACCTCCGTTCCGGCTACGATAGTCGTAGGGTTGACAGCAAGATAAATTGCATTTGCAGTCGCATCATTGACAATGATGTCCTCTGTCGGGATAGCTTTGACGCTATTGGAATTGGTATTCCACTTGACAATCTTCTGAGCGGCAAGATCGATTGAGGCGCGTCCTGTAAGGGTGTCCGGAACAACAGTGGTTCCATCCTCACCGAAATGACCAGCAGAAGTCATAGTGAAATTCTTCACAACGTCACCGGCAGCAAAAGTACCCTTGAGGTTGACTTTGACAACGGAGATAACTCTCTTGAAATAGAGATCGTCAATGACAACATCTGTTCCGTCAGACTCATAAGCGCATGCGGGAGCGGCGAGAATGTCTGCAAGAGGATCGAAGCTCTCTGCTGAAGGCTGCTGAGTAGAGGCAAGCTCAACTCCAACAGTACCGTTTTTATAGCCTTTTACGAACTTAGAAGCGGGATAGAGAGAAACAAATGTGCCTTCACCTGCGGCTACTGCCGTACCTTCGAAAGTGGCCCTCTCGGCCTTTCCTGCGGTATTTTGGAATACGGCTGTCGCCTTAGATGTTTTTTCATCAATCGTGCCGATGAAGATAGCAATCTCGTCGTTGGCATTCCAACCGACCTTATAGTTGCCGTCAAGCTGATTGTCAAGATAAGTCTTTGTTTGAGGAGCTGATGCGTTGATCGTGAAATGAAGACCCTGTGCTGAGGGAACAAGTTCATTCCTGTTGCAGGAAACAAGTGCCATTGCAGCTGCTGCAAGGGTCACAAAAATGCTAGTAATCTTTTTCATGGCCGATACAGTTTAAAAGTCATAAGTGTAATCAGGGTCCTCACTCAGAGGATCGCCGGCAAGATTGCCGGACTGAAGAAAACTAGTCTCGAAACGGATGTCGAGATAGCGGGTGGCCGGAGCCGAATAAAGCAATTTTTTCTCCATTTTTTATATCTATGAATTTTCCGCCGCGAATTTAGTCAAGATTCGCGTAAATACAAAACTAATCTATGATTAGTTATGGAGAAAAAAAATGACTTTTAGCCTTAGAATCTATAAGATAACTTCAAGAGGGCATTGCAGGGAGCCTGGGGATAGACCCCGATTCCGGAGTGTATTTCCCCTGTCGCTTTGGAGTAAGACTCCCATCTCCAACCATATGCATAATACATATTGTTGAATATGTTATTGACATAACCGGTCAGGGTAATTATCCCCTTCGGCAGCGGAATATCATAAGAGGCAGTAATATTTGCTACGAAATACGCGGGGATTTCCATCTCCTTTCTCATAGTATTATCGATAAACTGCCGTCCAACATATTTACCGTCAATTGAAAGAGTCGTGCGCTTAATGGGGAAAAAGGTCAATTTTGCCATTCCGATAACGGATGGTGAAAGGAGCATATCAGTCTCCCCGTAGTTGACAGGATGGGTCTCATGTTCCTCTCCGTCAGATACTTCCACATAAGAAGTATAGTCCTTGAGGCGGTTGGTGCTAAGGGTCATGTTGGCATCGAGACGAATCCACCGCATGGGTGTCCAAGCAGATGCAAGCTCTATTCCCCTTCTCCACCCCCTCGGGACATTTTCCTTTATGGCGTAGCCAGATGAACTAAGCCGGCCGGTCTCAAGCAGAATATCCTGATACTCCATAAGATAGACTCCGGCAGATGCGGAGAATGAGCTTCCCGAGTATCTGTATGAAGCCTCAATATCGACCATCTTTTCCGGGCGAATGGGATTCTCCTCCGCTTCGCCCTTAATATTCTCCTTTATATCGCTCCTTCCGGGTTCGCGGTGCCCTAGGGCGATAGATGCATAGACTCTGTGGGAAGGAGAAAAATCCCAGCTCAAGCCGGCCCTTGGATTAAAGAAATTCCATGTATCGCCATAGCCGATATCGGCGAAATCATCGTCTATGCCCCGCATCTTGAAATCGACCCTTCTATACTGCAAATCCGCATAAAGAGTTCCTTTTCCGAATACTTTCTTTTCACCTCTGACAAAGGCGGAATTATCGTTTTTCGTTGAAGAATAATCGTACCACTCCAAGCCGCCTGAAAAATCGACCTTGGCCCTGGATGGATCGTAGGAGGGTCCGAAGAACCCCACTATTCCATCATGAACACCATCATAGCGACTTAGACTGATACCTCCCGTAAGGTCAAGATTCTCAGAACGATAACGAAGATCAGAATTCAGCACATAATAGTTGTTACCCATCCTTTTCCTATAAATCACATAGCCCTCAACCGGTGGGTCAGTATGGATACCATATTTTGAGAGATTCTTACCCGTCTTGAGATACTCATCGTAGCCATCCCCTCTCGTATAATTGAGAGTCGTTGTCCATGTCAAAGGATCCGAAAGACTACGGGTATAGTTTAGCTGAAGATGGTGCTGGGTATAGTTATCCGTCTGATTATCATAATATTGAGTATTACCATCCTTGTCTTCATAAGCCCCTGCATCGTTGTGACGACGGTCCTTTTGGTACTGAGAAAGCGAGATTCCATCCCATGTGATACCGCTTCTCTGATCGCCCATTAAATAAGTGAATTTCAGAGAGTTCCTGCCTTTCAGATAACCAAGAGTAACAAATGCGGACTGTGAAGAGACAAAGGCGTTACGGATGTATCCGTCGGTCGTCCCTCTGGAGTAAGCGGCACTTGCATATAAACCTTTAGAGGTCAATCCTGTACCGGCAGAGACAGTTGCCATGAAAGTATTATAAGACCCTCCGGAAAGGTCCACCGAGCCGTAGGGAGTAGGGGTCACGAATGCTGTGTTCATATTCACACTCGCTCCGAAAGCTCCGGAACCACTGGCGGATGTGCCAAGGCCCCTTTGAAGCTGCACTGTCGAAATGAGACTGGTAAGGGAAGGGATATTGACCCAGAAGACCTCCTGTGATTCGGCATCATTAAGAGTCACCCCATTGAGGGTCACATTGATCTGCGAGCCCTTGACACCCCTTATGGTCATCGCTGAATTCCCGAGCCCTGTTCCGCCCTCGTTATATGTGACAACCGAAGGCTGAAGGTTAAGGGCCATAGGAAGAGATGCGGAAGGGTTGGAGAGGCGAAGTTCATCTTTTCCGACCATTGTATAGGTCACGGGGGTGGACTTTCCGGCCCTCGAAGAGGATACGATTACACTATCCAGGGTTTCATGATGCTCCCCGTAGATGTCATCCTGTTCCTGCGAGAATGAAGGCACCGAAATGAGCGCAGAGAGCGCCCAAACAACGATTTTTTTATTCATAATACATTCCTCCGGCGGTATTGACCGCATCAGGTTCAAAGGGTATTTCTCAACCGCCTCCTACTGGAAGCAGTACCCCTTGTAATTATTTTTTTATAAGTTCAACCTCATAAAGCCGGGGCCAGTTTTTCCCGGTGAGGAAGATATGTCCGTCTTTATAAGCGATTCCGTTCAGTACATCCGTGTCCTGCGTCCTAAGCTTAGCAGGAAGAAGTCCTGTGCAGTCGACAGTAGAAACAACCTCGCCGCTCTTTGGATCTATAACTACAATAAGGTCTGTCGTATATACATTAGCCCAGATCTTACCGTCAATCCACTCCAGTTCATTGAGATAGCGGACAGGCCTTCCATTGAGAGTCACTTTCAGTTTCTTACTGACTTTCAGGTCTTTATCCATAAAATATAACTGCGAAGACCCGTCTGAAGCTATTATCTGCTTGCCATCAGTCGTCATCCCCCAGCCCTCTCTGGGATATCCTTGTGTGGACTTATATTCAAGGGTCTCTGGATTATATTTAAAAGCAACCTTATTGGTCCATGTAAGCACATATAAGTCTCCACCGAAGACCACTGAGCCTTCGATGAAATACTTATTGTTGAAACTAACCTTCTTGACCGGCTTGCCACTCTCGAGGTCGACTATCCTCAATGTGCTGCTGCCCCACTGGCCTGTGCTTTCGTAAAAGCGGCCGTCATGAAAGAAAAGGCCCTGAGTATAAGAGGTAACGTCATGGGGATACTCCTTGACAACCTTCACTTTATACTCGACAACCTTGGCTGCCCCACAAGAAGGAAGCAGCGCAATAAGTAGTGCTAATATGAATACCTTGATTCTCATTGCTCGGCAAATATACAAAATTTGTTGTATATTTGCACCGCTTTATGGTGGGACGATCTGCCGCGGTGCCTTTCGGGGCGCTGAGGAAAGTCCGGACAGGGCAGGGCGCCCGGCTGCGGAAAGCGCAGAAGGGAGTAATTTTTTGCAATCCGTAACAGAAAACAACCGCCGCACATATAGTGGCAGGCTCTTCGGAGCCGCTCATACCACGATTTCGTGGGAGACTTCGGTCAATGAACCACTATCGGCAAGGGTGAAAACGTGGGGTAAGAGCCCACGACGTGGTCCCGGCGACGGGCTGCGGGTACGGACCCCGGGCCTGCAAGACCGAATATACTGACAGATGAGGGCTGCCCGCCCGATGTCAGGGGGTAGGTTGCGAAGATAAATGGCAGATTTAAAAACAGAAACCGGCTTACGGCCCCGCCATTTCCTCTAGAGGCTGACTCGCTTTTGATGAGTTGGCCTCTTTGTTTTTGCATAGGTGCCGGCCCCATAATCCCACGTTTTGACCTGAAAACGTGGGATAAACTGTCCGCGGAGACCAAAAACCCCACGTTTTGACCTGAAAACGTGGGGTAAACTGTCCATGGGGAGGACAACGGCAGGAATTGACGTTAGAGAGGGGGTTAAATTACAAATAAGTAGCCGTTTGCGACTTTGTGAACGTAAGGGGCCCGAAGGCAGATCGAAGGCTGGGAAGGAAACTTGTCTCCTGACAGCTGGAAAGATGCCTACGGCTGTACTGTTCAGATGCCTTGTTTTTATCTGATTCCAAGGAACTTATGAGTCTGCAAAGATAGGCGCCACGATGGGTGGGATAATATGTAAGAAACTGTCTCAGAGATATTTGCGGAGCCATCAGAGAGGGAGCAAGGCTGGAGAAAATGCCATGAAGCCGGGAAGGATATCCACCTTGAAGGGTCAACTTTACGAGAATACACCAATTTCAACTCATCCGCCTTTTGAAGTACAACTTTTCCTTCGCCAACAAGACCTTCAACGTCATCTTTCGGGCTCAGTGTCACCCAGTCGATACCGGAAGGAAGAGTCTTCGTTCCATTAGTCTCGATATGAACTAGAAAGCCTGCCTCATGAAGTGCCTTAATAAGCTCAGAATCAATTTGTAACGATGGCTCTCCACCAGTCATGCAGACCCGAAAGGAAGGAGAAGCGAAAGGGGCAGATGAAGGGGAATCCTCCGTCGAAGGGGGGGATTCAGCGGCCGCCTCGGATGCCCTGAGTGCCATGGGTGCTTCGTGAGCCCTGAGTGCATCGAGGCATGCAGCGACAATCTCGGCACTCGACATGACAGTGGCCGCTGAGTGGTCAGTATCGCAGAAAGGACAGCGAAGATTGCAACCGGAAAAACGGACGAAGACCATTGGAGTCCCTGTCCAGAAGCCTTCGCCCTGGAGAGAATAGAATATTTCGTTGACCCTATACATCTATCTTTCGTAGGCAGCCATATTCATCTCCGACTCCCAAACCTCTACACGATAGGCATTCTCTACATTGTCGCAGATCCAGCGGGCAATATTTTCAGCCGTAGGGTTGAAAGGGAGAACCTCATTGAGATTCTTATGGTCCAAAGCTGCCGAAATCTTCTTTTTAATAAGAGTAAAGTCGGTAACCATCCCGTCCTCGTTCAGAGATTCGGACTTACAGTAAATCTTCACAATCCAGTTGTGACCGTGGAGATCTTCGCATTTACTCTCATAAGAGAGCATAAGGCTATGCGCAGCCGATATTTCAAGCCTTTTAACTACGTAGTACATAATTATTTACTTTTCATAGACAGTAGGATCGAAGCCTTCCAGCGCCTCCTTCCGTTCGCGGCAAGTTCCGCAGCAACCGCAGTGGACTTCGCCTCCCTTATAGCACGAGTAAGTCTTGGAATAATCTATCCCAAGTTCCCGTCCACGAAGGGCGATATCGCGCTTGGTTATATTGCAATAAGGGGAAACTACCCTCACCCCGTTGTAAGTTCCTTCCTTTGTCGCAGAATCGAAGGCGTCAATGAAAGAAGGCCTGCAGTCAGGATAGATTGAATGATCCCCGCTATGATTTGCAAGCAGCACAGTATCAAGGTCATAGCTCTCGGCCAAGCCGGCCGCCACGGCAAGCATGATACCGTTACGGAAGGGTACGACAGTAGAGCGCATATTCTCCTCATCATAATTCCCTTCGGGGATCTCTCCCCCGCTATCCAGAAGATTGCTTCTGAAGTACTTACCCATAAAATCAAGGGGAATAATCAAATGCTTGATCCCCAGCTTATTACAATTATACTTAGCACACTCGATTTCCCTGGCACCATGCTTCGCTCCATAGTCAAAGGTCACAGCGAGAGAAATCTCGTCCTTGTACTCATAAAGGAGGGTTGTCGAATCTAGACCTCCGGAATATATCAGAATCGCTTTCATTGCTTAATCGTTTTACTTTGCCGCAACAATAATCGCATCCACAGCCTTTCTTGCACTCGCAACAGCTTCTACAACTGTCCTTGGGCCTAAAAGAAGATCTCCAGCGGCATAGACGTTGGAAATGCCCTCAGAAAAGGTCAGGAGCCCATTTTCTTCAGAGACTGGATAACCCCATTTATTGATCACAGGCATCGTATCTCCAAAAACGGAAAGATTCGGACGCTCGCTGATTGCGGGAATCAAAGTATCACAGGGCACAAAATGGTCAGTCCCCTCAATAATCTTTGTGCTCACCTTTCCCGTCTCCGGATCAGTCTCATTTTGACATTTCCTGAACACGACTCCGCCATCCTTAACCTCGACAGGAGCTTCAAAAAGCTCGAATCTGACTCCGTCTCTCTGGGCTTCCTCGATTTCAAAAGGATTGGCGGGCATATTTTCGAATGTCTTTCGGTAATAGACACAAGTTTCGACTCCCATCCTCGCCGCAGTGCGGCAAGAATCCATAGCCACATTGCCTCCGCCTATGATAATGACCTTCTTGCCAAGATCAAACGAGGAAGGATTCTTCAAAAACTTAAGGGCGTCGATGACCATCGCTGAATCCTCCCCGGGAATCCCCATCTGGAGCGATTTCTCCGCCCCTGTTGCGATGAAGACAAAGTCATGAGAATCGCTCAATTCCTTTATTGTCAGATCCTTCCCGATCTCGCAGCCGCCATGAAAAACGATTCCTGCAGAGGCGAAAATACGGCCGAATTCGGCAACCAAAGACCTGTCCAGGCGAAAATCAGGTATCCCATAGCGAAGGACTCCCCCGATTTCATCGTTGGCATCATAAATATCGACGGAGAAACCTGCATTATAAAGCCAGACCGCAGCAACAATTCCCGATGGGCCGGAACCTACTATCGCAACGCTCTTACCAAGAAAGGGCCTCGATGGTAACGTCAGTCGATGGATATAATCTCCTGATATCTCCTGCTCAATTTCGTACCAGCGAACCGGAATCTTCTTGACATTGAGGACACAGGCACCGAGGCAGAATTTCTTCCAGTCGCAAACTCGGGATGTAATAGCAGAAAGAGGATTATTATTAAACAGTATCTCCGCCGCTTCGTCGAGCTTGCCTGCACGATAAAGGGCCATACACTCCGGGACAGGAGTATGGACAGGGCAGCCGAGCATCGAGCATCTCGGTTTCTTGCAAAGCAGGCATCTTAGAGCTTCTCTATTCTTCATAGGATGCAAATATACGGATAATATCACTTTGAATAACCAAGAGAAGCGTTCAAATCAGCATTTCTCTTGACTGCAGCCGCAACCTTCCCCTCAATATCATCCACTATCATTGACCTTTCAAATAAGCCAAGACGTCTCTTAAGCTCAAGTACCTTTCTCACACGAGAATCGAGATCCTTCTCAGAAAGTCTGCCTGATTCGATAGCTGTGGCTACTGCATCGACGGCCTTATATGGATCCTCAGGCATAAGAAGAAGGTCTGCTCCGGCTTCATAGGCAAGTAGGGCAGGATTTTCATCGCCGGCATAATCTGTCACTCCATGCATTTGGAGGGCATCGGTAATAACCAAGCCTTTATAACCCATTTCCCCCTTTAGTATATCGGAAATAACTCGGTGGGAAATAGAAGAGGGAACCTTCTCAGGATCAAGAGATTCCGCAATTACATGAGCTATCATTATCATTTCTGCCCCGTGCCGAGACATATACCTGAAAGGCCTCAGATGAGTCGCTTCAAGTTCTTCTCGGGAAAGAGGAGTATAGACCATCTGATGATGGGTATCAGACTGAGTCGAGCCTATGCCGGGAAAATGCTTTGCGCATCCGAGAGCACCTCCGTCATGTAGGCCATTAAGCATCGAGAATGCAAGCTTTTCAACCGTCTTGTAGTCGTTCCCAAACGAGCGGCGGGACTTGACAGAACTTTGATTGGTATTAAGGTCTACTACTGGAGAAAAATTGACATGAAAATTAAAGTCTTTCATATCCTCTCCGATACATTTCCCGACAGAATAAGCTACTTTTTCTGGATTATTCATCGCTGCAATATCGGTAAAGCGAGGGAGCTCTGGGAATTCGTCGAACCTCATTGAGAGTCCCCACTCGGCATCGATTGTGACAAGAATAGGGAGTTCAGACTCGCTCTGAACAGAATTCAGCCACTGAACTGTATGCACAAGACCATCAGGACGATCCTGAAGAATGAGACCTCCTATCTTTAGACTGTCTACATATCCCTTAAACCTTGCAGTATTGAGACTATCATCAGAAAAAGTGTGCATTACAATAAGCTGAGCCACTTTTTCTCGGACGTTCATCCCTTCAATTAACCCATCAATCATCTTTTTATTCCCGCAGGAGCAGACGGCAATTGCCGTCATGAGAACTAATATAACCTTCTTCATAACGGCAACAAAAATAGCTATTTTTAAAACAAAAGAAAAGCGACCGGAATTCCGGTCGCCTTTCTAATTATTCAGTTCAGTGATTACTCACCATCTTCTGCCATCCAGACAGCCTTAGGCTGGATACGGATGTTGAAGCTGAACTCGATAGGCTCCTGCCACTTGTTAGGAATAACAACGTATACAGGGACTACGATTTCCTGGATAAGATCAACCTGGCTGGTGTAGTCGAACCTTACGGTAGGAGCGATGAATGCACCAGGCTCGGTAGCCTCACCGGCAGCACCATCAGGATTAACCTCCTTGTTATTGTCAATAACGGTGAGGAGCTTCTGGAGATCCTTGCCAATGTTAGAGGTGTCATAAGTGAACTCAGGAACGATATCGTAAGCCTGGTCAGCAGTTACACCTTCAGCATAGCCGTTCTTACCGTCACCAACTACGAATCCACCGTTAGCGATGACATCATAGCTTGTCCAAGCATCACGGTAGTCAACGAGGTGGAGACCCTCGAAGAGGTTAGCCTCATAAACCTCGTGGTTGTCAAGCTTGATAACAACGTCACCCTGAGCATCCTTGTGGAACGGAGTCCATCTTACAACGCGGAAGTTGTCGTAAGTATCCTCATCACGAGTGAAGCCCTTGCCAGGAGCGCAGTATGCTGCGTTGTAAGCGGCGATTTCTTTGTCAGAGAGGAATGAGGTAGGCATCTCGAACTCAACGCCGTCAGAGAGGATGTAGAGTTCACCACGAACTGAGAGGAAGTGCTCTCTTGTCCTGTAGTAGAGAGATGACTTGTAGTAAGGACTGTTCTCATAGATCTTCCAGAGGTCTGCGTGAGTAGCGAAGGAAATACCATCCTTCTCACCAAGATCCTCCTTAGGAAGAGCTACGTTGTCGTAAGGAGCCTGAGCTGCATAGAAAGGAGCAACACCTTCGGTTGCACCGAACTTGCGAACATCCCAGTAGTTGAACTTGGTTCTGAGGTTGAGTTTCTCAAGATCTGAGCCTTCAGGATCAGTGTTGACAATCTTGTCGAACCTAGCATCACCGGTTGCAGGACGCTCGTAGATATCGAATGCGTCGTATGCAAGACGTACGTCATATACATCGTAAGAGGTGAGGTTGGTCTTCTCCTCATTGTACCAAGCGGTAACCTGAGTCCACCATACCTTCTCTGCGAAGTCAACATCCTCTACGAATGTCTCATCGCTACCGACGAGTTTAGCCTTCTCACGAGGAGCGTTCTTAGTGAAGTAACGGTTGTAGACATAGTCATACTTGAAGTTATCAGCACTGAGGACGATCTTCCAGGTAACGGTAACCTTGTCACCGAGCCAGTTGAGAAGCTCGAACTTCTGCTCCTTACCAAGGACATCCTTGAGTTCCTGAGCGGTGAGGGTTGCGAGAACCTCAACAAGTTCTGCGTCAGCGACCTCGCCTTCGTTGTTAACAACTTTGATAACACCAGAATCGAGAGGAGCTACATTGTGCTCCTTGGTTGCCCTGTCGTATGCAGGATAGATGTAGCCAACCTTTTCACCAGCGTTGACCTTCTTGAGCTCAGCAGCGGTGAGGATAGCCTTCTCTACGAAGTTCTTAGCCTCCCAGACATAACCCTGTGCAGGAGCGTCAGCAGCTGCGTCGAAGGTCTTCTTTCCGAATACGTCAACGATGTTGTAAGCGCCATCTGCAAAGTCCTTACCGTTGAGGACAACCTCATAAGGATTGAGAGCGATAACAACCTCATCACGGTTACGATCAACAGTGTTGATTGTGAAGGTAACGGTAACGTTAGCAGAAACTGTATCATCGTTAGGTCCAACGAGAACGTCGAAGACACCGGTAACTACATATACGTGACCGAACTCGAAGTTGGAAATAGCAGCAGTGATCTTACCGTCCTTGTCAATGTTGACTTCGTTGATCTGGATTTCAGGGTTCTCAACAGCCTTACCATCCATCTTAACCTTAACAGGAATATCCTTATTGAGCTGTACAGGAGCGAAAGCAGCAATAGCAGGTTTGGTGTCACCGGCAATCTTTCTTACGAATGTCTCGTAATCAGCATCCTCGACGATCTTAACCTCAGCTGCGGCGCGGCGATAGAAGTTGTCGCCATCCTCTTCGAATGCGAGGTTGTGATCAACCTGAGCATCGTCATCCCAGTTCCAAGTAATGGTGGTCTCAACATTGAGAGCAGCCTGGGTAGCAACGATATCTACATAACCTTTGCCAATGAATGTACCGAAAGGAGTGGTATACTCATAAGCCTGGCCATAGTACTCACCGATACCGGTCTTGCGAACTGCAAGGCTGAGATCCTGATTCATGGTAACGTCGGTATAAACCTTCTCGTCAACAGTTAGATAGTCGGGCTCGTCATAAGAATAATAATGAGCGTCTTCAGGATCTTCAGGAACTTCTACTTTCTCAACGAGAGGAATAGCAACGCCGTATTTCTCACGAGCTGCCTGATAGTTGAGAACTTCGCCGTTGATACGGACTACCTGCTCAGACTTGTCAAGAATAGTCTTAACGGTATCAGCAGGAGCATTGTACTCGATGTACTGCTGCTCATACATGCCGTAGCCTTCCTCGTTGTAAGAGAGTTCCCATTCGCCAGTCTCCTCGTTCTTGGTGTAAGGATCCTCAAGGAATTCCATTTCAAGGATGTCAGAGCCAGGATAGAGGATATTGTAAGAGCTGGAGATATCGGTAGCCTTGTCATCAGACTTCACCTCAAGAGCTGCAGCGTAAGCAGCGCGTGCGTGATATTTCTCAAGATAAGCCTCGAAATCCCAAATGTCGTTGAGATAACCCTTGACGCCTTCCTCGGTGTAAAGTACCCAATAGAGACCCGATCCTTCAAGAGTATCAACGGTAGTTCCGTCATCTTCAATACCATAATCCTCGAGATCCATGAGAGTCCACTCCTCAACAACCTCAAGAGCCTCTTCCTCTGAAAGGCCATAGAAGAGCTCGATGAGCCAGAGGTATTCAAGGTTCTGCTCATAGAAGTAGTTATAAGCATACTGATAGAAATCTTCCATGCTGTGAGCATCCTTATAATAGGAGTCATTGAGAGCAACATGAGGAAGATACTCAGGCTTGAGATCAGTATAATAGAATGCAGCGAAGTCAATATTGGTCGGGAGAACGGTAAATTCAACATAACCTCTACCGTCATCAGCCTTAGGAAGCTCAACGTTGAGGATCTTGAATGCAGGAGCTGCAGCTGCCTCGTCAGCGCGGGTCTGGACGGGCTTTACATGGAAGTTGAATACAGAAGGATCAGCCTTGAAAGCCTCTACGAGATCAGCGGCTGCATCAGCAGGATTGACCTTATAGGTAATTTTGGTAGGACGGCCTTCGAACATGAAGTGGAGATCATATCCGGCTTCGTTAGCCTCGTCAGCATGAGCGACAGCCTGCTTGAGGCCCCACTCCTGCTCCTCTTCGAGTTCAACGATAGAAGCATCGTAAAGTGCAGCGAGATTAACGGTGATCTTGTTGTCATCGAAATCAGGAACATAGACGACACTCTGAACGCGAGCAAGGAGCTTGTTGACGTCAGCGGTAACTGCCTCGATCTTCGCGTTGAGCTTCTTCTCGAGCTCATCTACAAGACCCTTAGCATAATCTGAAGCCTTCTGGATAGCCTCAGCCTTGGCCTGGTCGATAAGACCGCCTTCCTTGGTGATTTCAGTGATAGAAGCTACAGCGGCGTCGATTGCATTCTGGAGATTCTCATCAGCTTTCTTGAGATCCTCGATAGCCTGGTCAACCTCTGCGAGCTTTTCGTTGTTGGCATCGATAGCAGCCTTGAGAGTCTGAGCAAGTGTAAGGTTGTCAGCCCCTGCGATTTCATAAGCCTCTACGAGAACATCCTTTACAGCAGAAAGGTTGTCCTTAAGAGCCTTAACCTCTGCGTCATTAGCCTGTACATAGGTGTTGAATGTAGTCTTGAGAAGATAGTTGTCCTCGAGATTCTTGTTGATCTTCTCGACTTCTTTGTCAAGCTTGTCTTCGAGATTTCCTAGACCTTCTGCGAGATCAGTAGCTGCTTCCTGCAACAAACGAAGAGTCTCTGCAGTTGCTGTCTTGTAAGCTTCGAAATCGCTCTTGTCGAGCTTTACATTCTTGAGATCCTCTATCTGCTCGTTGATACCAGGGATAGTCTTTTCAATGAGATTCGAAAGAGCATTCTCTGCAGTCGTAAGACGACCATCAAGACCTGAAATCTGACCAGCAAGAGTAGCGCGAACCTGCTCGAGAGCGGCAGCAGCTCTTCCCTCAGCAGCAGCGATATCTTCAGCAACCTGGGTCTTGTCAGCCTTTTTAGACTCGAGATTCTGGATTGCAGCGTTGAATTCCTGAGTCAGGCCCTGAATCTGAGCCTTGAAAGCTTCGTCTGCCTGCTGGAGTTTCTGAATCTCAGAATTTGCGTTGTTAACCGCAGTCTTGAGATTGGAGATCTCACCAGCATTAGCCTTGATAGCCTGATCAAGTTGCCCATCAACAGTTTTGAGATTGGCAATCTGACCTTTAAGCCCCTCAATGTTGGAATTGATGGTAGCGTCAGCGCCTTTCAGATCATTGACTGCACCCTGAAGGACAACAATCTGCGATTCTGCAGTAGCCACCCTGCCGGCGATAAGAGCGTCGATACGCTCGTTCACCTCATGGATGTCTCCTTCAGTAGCACAACCGACAGCCAGCAAAGCTCCACCTAGGAACAATGCGGCGATTTTAGAAAAACTGAATTTCATAAAGTTGTACAATAAAATTTAAATAGTTAATTCTTTCAAACTAAGTTCGTCTCATCATAAAGATACCCCATTAAAGCGTCTGAGAGGCCGATTTGGTCCGTCTTGACACTATGGCGCATCATATACGATACCGCAAAAATAACAATAAATATTAATAAAAACCAAATTTTTCTGAATTTTTATATCCGCGCACAACCTCTTGCGGTATTTGTTACAAATATAATATTTTTTAGGTAACTTTGGACGTCTTGAACAATAAAAATATGAAGAAGAATCTTCTTGTCATTCTGTTTCTGCTGACCCTGCCTTTCAAAGGGTTCTGCGACGATACTGTGCGCTACGCCATAGTCAATCTTTCCGTCTGCAATCTTAGGAGTACCCCGAATTTCAGCGCCGAGATGGTAACCCAGGCCCTTCTCGGGACTCCGGTCCACGTAATCGGAGAGGATGGATGGTACAATATAATGACTCCGGAAGGTTATACCGGGTGGGTCCACCCCGCCGGAATCCGTCTTTTGTCTAAAGAAGAATATAGCCGATGGAACTCTTCAGAGAAGTTTGTCGTCACTTCTCTTACCGGGATAGTCCATTCCGGGAAAAGCACTGATTCCCCTGTCGTTTCAGACCTTGTCGGCGGAGACCGGCTCCTCTATCTCGGGAAGAAAGGTCATTATATTAAGGTAAGATTCCCCGACGGTAGAGAAGGATACGTGTGCAAGAATAGCGGGATGAGAGAATCTTCATGGAGAAAATCTCTTGACAGCAGCGCAGAAGCCATAATCGCGACCGCCCGCTCAATGAATGGATTCCCCTACCTGTGGGCTGGGATGTCCCCGAAAGGAATGGACTGCAGCGGCTTCGTAAGGACAGTTTTGTTCCTCCATGATATCATCATTCCGCGCGACGCTTCCCAGCAGGCACCGAAGGGGGAAAGGATTGAAATTGCTGACGACTTTTCCAACCTTGCCCCCGGGGATCTCATATTCTTCGGAAAGAGGGGCGTCGACGGAGCCAAAGACAGAGTTTCCCATGTTGCCATATATATAGGAGGAAAAAGATTCATCCATTCTCTCGGACGCGTCAGGGAGGCAAGCTTCGACCCGAGTGACCCGGATTATGACGAGAGTGACCATAAGAGGCTTCTTTATGCAAGCAGGATCCTACCTTATATTAATAAACAGGAGGGACTCGAGACTACACAGACAAACGGATTTTACAACGAATAGAATATGCAAAACAGAAGGGATTTTCTTAAGACCGCTTCAGTAGCGGCAGTAGGAACAGGACTCCTTGTCAGTTGCGGTCCCCGCACCGGTAAGCCGGAGAAATTCAACGTCAACAGGCTGGGCAGCGGTACGATAAAAATGAGTTATGAGCCTTATGAGCTCAAGCTCAGGCACACTTTCACTGTAGCTTCATACAGCAGGACGACTACTCCTGACGTCCAGCTGAAGCTCGAGTATGAGGGACTGACAGGATACGGTGAGGCTTCGATGCCGCCCTATCTCGGCCAAAGCGTCGAGAGCGTGACCAAGTTCCTTTCCAAAGTGGATCTCACCCAGTTCCATGATCCCACCAAGATGGAAGATATCCTGACCTATGTAGACAGTTTATCAGAGGGCGACGCGGCAGCCAAGGCCGCAATAGATATCGCTCTTCATGACCTTGTAGGGAAGATTCTCGGAGCTCCATGGTACCGAATCTGGGGATATGATCCGGCAAAGGCCCCAGACACCACCTTCACAATTGGGATTGACACAGCTGACGTCGTACGCGAAAAGACCAAAGAGTGCGCAGGAAAGTTCAATATATTAAAGGTAAAAGTTGGTCTCGACAATGACAAGGAGATGATCGAGACTATCCGCGAAGTTACCGACGTTCCTATCGCCGTAGACGCGAACCAGGGATGGAAAGACCGCGAAAAGGCGCTCGACATGATATTCTGGCTCAAGGAGCACGGGATTGTAATGGTTGAGCAGCCTATGCCAAAAGAGCAGCTTGACGATATATCCTGGGTGACAGAACACAGTCCCTTGCCCGTTTTCGCTGATGAATCAATTCAGAGGCTGAAAGACATCCAGTCACTCAAAGGCGCCTTCTCCGGCATCAATATCAAGCTGATGAAATGTACCGGAATGAGGGAAGGGCACCGGATGCTGGATTTCGCCCGTGGACTTGGAATGAAGGTAATGGTCGGTTGCATGACCGAGACCTCTTGCGCAGTTTCCGCCGCCGCCCAGTTCTCCCCTGCCGTTGACTTTGCCGACCTTGACGGGAACCTCCTGATTGCCAATGACCGTTTTGACGGAGTCAAGGTAGTCGGCGGCCGCCTCACCCTCCCCGACAGACCGGGAATCGGTGTCGAGTTGCTGTAAGGGCTCGCTGCAGGGGCTCGCTGCAAGGGCCTCATGATTTTGGCGCAGGTGACCATGATTTTGGCGTCAGGCGGTCACTGGTTACCATGATTTTTGGCGCAGGTTGCCATGATTTTTGGCGCAGGTGGCAGGAAAAGTGGCGCAGGTCACTATGTTTTTGGCGCAGGTCCCCACGAATCTGGTACAGGTCACCATGATTTTGGCGCAGGTCCCCACGAATCTGGTACAGGTCACCATGATTTTGGCGCAGGTGCGAAAAAAAGGTAACGACCTGCGCCACATCAAAAACGCAAAAAGCTGATTACCAATCATTTACCGCAAAACACTGGCGCAGGTCCCTAACAAAAAATCGCACCTGCGCCATGGCCGCCAGGTCCAAAACAAAAAAAGCGCAAACACCTGCTCCATAGCAGAAAGACAAACTACTGATTACTAACCATTTACTACAAGGCACCGATGCTGGTCACCACGGTTTCGGCGCAGGTGGTCATGATTTTGGCGTCAGGCGGTCACTGGTTGCAAGGATTTTGGCGCAGGTGCCGAAAAAAGGTTACTACCTGCGCCACATCAAAAACGCAAAAAGCTGATTACCAATCATTTACCACAAGACACTGGCGCAGGTCCCCAACAAAAAATCGCACCTGCGCCAAAAAGCATAAAAAAATGAATGGGAAATATCCATTTTTGGGTTATTTCCCGTATCTTAGGCGAACTAAATTTAAATTATATGAAAAAGATTCTTGAAATAATCCAGGATGGGGACATGAAGGTCCGCTTCAACACCGACATCACCTTCCCAATGTCTAACAATGACGCAATTGAGATGATATCATCACTTATGATGTCTTTTTCATCCTCCGTTTTCGGAAAGCACGAACAGAATGTGACAACCGCCATTCGGATTGTCGCTCTTTCGGAAATGGCACTTAGCGGAAGTATTGATCAGGATGTCAATTTGTTCCGAAGACAAGCAAAGGATATGAACAAAGTATTTCTTCAGACAATGGAAATGATGAAAAGGAGAAATAAAGGAGAGATTATCTCTGTACCTGGCTTCGTGAATTTGACAAAAACTAACGGTTGAGATGGCTTTCGACAGGATTGCAGTGCGGACTCTCCCTGACGGAAGCACTTGCAAACTTTATCCCTTTCATATAAGCATGGAAGGATTGGAAAACGCCATCCTTTGCCGGGATGATGAGGACTATGATGTGTACGTCAAGAACATTTTCGTCTGTGCGAGAAGGAAAAACGTTATTGTAGTGATGTATGTCGTTGTTTCCAACCATGGGCATATGGCTATTCTCGCAAAGAATCTCGATGATGCAATTTCTTTCGGCGAAGAAATCAAAAAGATTTATAGCATGTACTTCAGTCATAAATATGGCCGCCAGAAAATACTTCTTAAGACGGATGTCAATATTCAGTTACTCGGAGACAGCTGGTATGTGCGAAATGCCCTGGCGTACATAGTAAGGAATGCAATGGATAACCTATGCACGGTGGAAGACTATAAATGGAGCGGATACAGAGGCGTTTTTAGAAATGGTGCCCACCTTGAGAATTGCAGGAGAGTTTCATCGCTGACAAGGAGGGAGAAGGAAGCGCTCTTCCATACCCACGACAATCTTTCAGATGTTAATTGGTTAATAAACAAACTAGGTGAACTGGAGCCTGCAAGTTGCTGTGACACAAGATATTTGGAAGATGCGTTCGACAATGATCATGCATTCTTTCTAAAAATCATCGGCACACAGAACATGGCCGACATGGATTACAAACTGGTTTCCGGACCGAGATCTCTTCTCCCTGACAGAGAACTGCTGGAAAAAGCGGAAGATCTTTCGAAATCATGGTTTGCCAAAACGATAGCAGAAATTAACCACGAAAAGAAAATCAAGCTTATCACTTTCTTGTACAGAACTTCGCACACAACCGTCGCGCAGCTCTCACGCATCTTCGGTCTGGAGCGCGCAACGGTGGAACGAATCGTGAAACGTTAAAGGGATTGGTGCTGGTTACCAAGGGTCTGGTGCTGGTGTTCCAAGGGTTTGGTGCTGGTTACCAAAAGGATGGCGCAGGTAGCAATGTTTTTTGGCGCAGGTGCGAAAAAAGGGTGGCAACCTGCGCCGCGGCAAAAAGCGAAGTGGCTGATTACTAGTTATTTGCCTCAAATAGATGGCGCAGGTCACCGACAAAAAATCGCACCTGCGCCACTCAGCAGACCTCCTGCGCCAAAATCATGGTGACCTGCGCCACCTTCCTATTAACCTGCTCCAAAAACCTTAATATATTGCGCCAAATCATGGCATCTTGCACCAAAAATGCAAAATCTTTGTACTACAAAATCTCTAACGAGTAGCTCCACTTATTGAAGTAGAGGTTGCCGCCTTTCCATTCGACTTCGCCCCTCTGAAAATCTACGGTCTCGCTTCGAGGGTATTTTTTCCGTGGAGATAGGTACTGGCCATAATCGGTATTGACTATCATGCGATATGGGTCGATGCCCCCAAGGTAGAAGTATTCGGCCTCCGGAAGAGACATGATGGCTGAAAGAACGGGGTCGCCACCAAGTGTAGAAGCGGACGCCGAGGAAGAAGAGGAGACAGAGGCTCCCGTGCCAGAAGTTTCGGCAAAACCTGAGGCACCAGAAGCACCAGCACCTGAGGCTCCGGCAGCACCAGCAGCAGAGGCTCCGGCAGCACCAGTAACACCACCAGCACCTGAGACAGCAGCACCAGCAGCACCACCCGCAACGGAGGCACCACCACCAGCAACGGAAGCACCGGAGACAGCAGCACCAATACCTGAGGCACCGGCGACACCAGCGCCAGAGGAGGCTGCAGGAAGGGACATTGCGGGAGCCCAGGTGCCCATGAGGGGAGAACGGCGGACGGCATAGGAAGGAATGCCGAAGGATTCATCCACCGGGACCCAGCCAGGGCCTTCGAAGTAGACTTCGGCCCAGTCATGGAGATTCCACCCGGACGGATGCATCATGAATCCGCTTTGCCAGCGAGTAGGAATACCCTTGTAGCGGCAGAGAGTCATAAAAAGGAGGGTCACCATGCCGCAGTCGCCATGGCCGCTTCCCAGTACATACATCGGGATATTCTCAACAGTGGAATACTCCCGCGCGGAAGCCCAGGGGAAATTGTCATTGACCCAAGTGAAGAATGTCCGCGCAATCAGATAAGGATTGTCAAGACCCTTGCTGAGCGAATCGGCGACAGCCTTGATCCGCTGCGTAAATTTTATATGTGCCTCACGCTCTGACGTATAGTGCTTGTACTCAGGATCAGAGACATTGTACTCTTTGACCGATTCGGGATAAAGAGGGTGCCACTCCCCATAAATCGTATACTCAAACTCCTCGGAGAAGACTGTCGGCTGCCCCGCAACGGCTTTTTTCTCCATATAGAGGGTGCTATGGGCGCAAGATTCCTCTGAGAAAACATACTTCGGTTCGCTCGCAGCAATGAAATGGACATCTCCCTGGCGAGGGACATCCTTTCGCGGGTAAGGGAGCCAGCAGCGCACGGTCTCGCCGGCAGGTACAGCATCGGCATCGACCGTAAGGGTGTAGCGGACATGGTAATGGCGCGGCTCCGCCATATAAGGAGTCGGCGCGGTCCGGGCAAAGGGCGATGCCTTGGAAGAGGCAGCATCGGAGCCCACCGAGGCCGCAGAAGCAGATGCAGGAGCAGAAGCCGAGGTCGAAGGGGTCGCCGCGCCTGCCGTGGAAGCCGTAGTAGCTGAAGCCGAAGCGTCGGCTGCAGAAGAGGCTTCGGAGCCCGCAGCGGAAGGGCCGGCGAGGAGGTTGGATTTGACCTTTGAAACAATCAGCGGAATCACGGCGGCATCGTCCGCATCGTGCCCATCGAGGGCATTGCCGCTCAAGGAGATACTGCCCTCGGCAACGTCAGATGCGGCCTTTATGGCCTCGCACTCATGGTCAATCCTGAAGAGATTGGGGCCGGCATTCCGAAAATAGCGAGTCTGACCGTCGATCTCCATAGCCTCGAGCTTGCCAGAGGCCGTCCACTCATCTATCTGAGCATCAGTTACTTCCGGTATATATCTCGATATATAATCTTTGACTTCCTCGCGGGAACGGCGGAAATCTATGGCAATCCTTTCCATCCGATCCTTCTCCCAGGCCTTCTTCTCAAGATGCCTCTCAATGCGCTGGGCGGCGAAAACAACCACTATCACCCCGCAGAGAAGAGCGAAAATCTTATCGCTTGTCTTCATAATATCATCCTTTTCTTGCAAAGATAATGAGAAAAAACTAACTTAGAAGCCTAAAATCATTTATGACATGAAAAGACTGATTCTCACCCTAATCGCCTCGGCTTCCTGTCTATTTGTCGCCGCGCAGGAAAAGGCAGATTCTCTCGCTTTCGCTAATGCCCCCTGGGAAATCACCGACCTTGGAAAAGGAGCTGAAGCAAGGTACGCATCTATCCCGATGTTCGGCAGCGTACAGTCAATAAGCGTAATCTCCTACCCCGCCAAGGCATTCAAGACCTCAATCGTCGAGGGAGAAGGTATCGCAATGGGAGAAACAGTTGTAAAAAGAGGCCATGCCAACCATGCCGCCCATACCAGCTCGCTCGCTGAAGCCGCAAAAGCCAAAATGGCAATAAACGCCAGCTATTTCAATATGAGAAAGTTCACCCCGGTGACATATACCCGTATCGGAAAGAAGGTCTACGGAATGACCACTCAGAGCGAGACTTTCCGAACCAACGGAGTCGTAATGATGAAATGCCACGATGTAGACATAATTACCTGCACTGATACGACAAAATATGGCTCCGCCACGAAGGGGTGGAAATATGCTATAGCCTCCGGGCCTGTACTGATGGAAAACGGAGAGATTGTCACTTACTCCCCAGAGAGCATAAAGGGCAGCGAATCTTTCTATAATAAAAGGCATCCCCGCACCATTATCGGTGTCTCAAAAAATGCCAAAGGAAAGGCCGAGAAGGTGTTTTTCATAGTCATTGACGGCCGTTTCCCCGCCCAGGCGGACGGAGCGACTATTAAAGAATGCGCCGACATTGCTTATTTCCTCGGATGCGACGAAGCCCTGAATCTCGACGGAGGCGGATCTTCCACAATTTGGAGCACCCTAACTGGAGTGATCAACCACCCCTACGACAACAGAGTATTCGACCATGAAGGAGAAAGAAGGGTTCCCAACATCATTATAGCGAAATAGTTATGCTCCAGATCTACTGCAAAAACACAGGCACCTCCAGAAACTATCAGGAGGGGACAAGTCTTCTGAACATGTTACCCGACTTTGAGTTCGACCGGCCGTATCCGATTGTCTCTGCCAAAGTCAACAATGTCTCCCAGGGACTGAAATTCAGAGCATATCAGAATAAGGACATCGAGTTTATCGATGTCCGTCATCCGAGCGGCATGAGAGTGTACTGCCGCTCGCTCTGTTTTCTGCTCTGCAAGGCTGCAGAAGACGTTTTTCCGGGCTGCAAGGTTTATATGGAGCACCCTATCTCCAACGGCTATTTCTGTCATCTCCACAAAGAGGACTCCGCCCCTGTAACCGAAGAAGACATCAAACGCCTGAAGGAGAGAATGAAGGTAATCGTCGAAAAGAATATCCCCTTCCACCGTTATGATGTCCACACGGACAAGGCCATAAAGACATTTGCAAAGAACGGCTATGACGACAAAGTGAAGCTCCTTGAGACAATCGGAGAGGAGTATTCCGACTATTATACCCTTGGCGATACCCCGGACTACTATTATGGGAAACTGGTCCCTTCCGCAGGTTACCTGACTGTATGGGATATTCAGCTTTACCATGACGGGATGCTGCTGAGGGTCCCTGACAAGAACGATCCCTCGAAGATAGCTCCATTTATGGACCAGCCCAAAACCTATAGCATTTTCGCAGAAAATCTTCGCTGGAATATCATTACAGGCCTCAATACGGTAGGAGATGTCAACCACGCCTGCCTAAGGGGTGAAGCAAGCGAACTCATCCAGGTTGCCGAGGCCCTTCAGGAGAAGAAAATTGTCCAGATTGCAGAAGAAATTGACAAGAGGTATCATAGCGAGACTCCCTGCAGCGTCGTCCTGATCACAGGGCCGTCGTCAAGCGGCAAGACAACTTTCTGCAAAAGGCTCTCAATCCAGCTCAAGGCCTGCGGACTAAGACCTCTTTCCATGTCCACAGACGACTACTTCGTCAATAGGGTCGACACCCCGAAATTCCCCGACGGAAGCTATGATTTCGACAATTTCGACACTGTCGACCATGATCTCATGGAGTCGGACATAATGAAAATGCTCAGCGGAGAGGAAGTGCAGGTGCCGGAGTACAATTTCGTGACCGGACTAAGGGAATACAACGGAAAGAAGATCAAGCTGGAGAAAGGCTCTATCCTTCTGATTGAAGGTATCCACGCCCTTAACCCCAAACTTACTTCCAATATCCCCGACGAGAGCAAATTCAGAATATTCATAAACACCCTGACAAGCACCCTCCTCGACAACCACAATTGGATACCGACTAGCGACAACCGCCTCCTCAGAAGAATTGTCCGGGACTACAACAAAGGCGCTTTCACCGCCCGTCAGACCATAAGCCAGTGGCCGGCAGTGTGCAAGGCGGAAGAGGATTGGATTTATCCATATCAGGAGAATGCCGACGTAATGTTCAATTCGGCATATCTCATTGAGTTTGCCGTCATGAGGAACCATGCGGAGCCTATACTCAGAAGCGTTCCCAAGAACTGTCCTGAGTACAGCGAAGCCCACAGGCTACTCCATTTCATCAATTATTTCACACCGGTACCGGATAAAGAAATACCGCCGACCTCGCTACTTCGCGAGTTCCTCGGAGGAAGCTCCTTCAAGTATTAGACGCTTGTCTTCAAGAAGTTGCGCTTTCAGCTCAGTCAAGGAGGGGAAGCGCTTTTCTTCGCGTATCCTACGGATAAAGCGTATCGTAATGTCAAGCCCATAGATATCTTCGTCGAAGTCGAAGATATTGGTTTCTACCGTCAGCGCATTGCCTGTCCCGACTGTAGGGCGAACGCCTATATTGCTCATACCCAGATACTTCATTCCAAGAGTCTCCACCTCAACGGCATAGACCCCTACGGCCGGAATGAGTTTCAAGGGCTCGTAGAGCTGCATATTGGCCGTCGGGAAACCGATTGTCCTCCCAAGGCGATTGCCTGAGACAACGACGCCATGAAGCCCGTACCTGTAACCGAGCATATCGGAGGCATCCGTAACGCGGCCCTCTGCAAGAGCCTTGCGTATTACAGTTGAGCTTATGGAGCCAAGCTCCTTGCACGGAATAATATCCAATCCCAAAGAAGAGGAAAGAGGCTGAAGGTCAGAGAATGTCTTATGATCGGAACCGATGCGGTTGTCGTAGCCGAAAATAGCTGCAGTAGCCCCGAAACGGCCGACGAGAACTTCTTTCAGATACCGCTCGCCGGTCATTGAAGCAAATGCCTTTGTAAAGGGAAGGACCTCTATTCTATCCACGCCTAAAGCCTTCAGCATCAGCTTCTTCTCATCGAGAGAGGAGAGAAGGCGAAGGTTTCTGGCCTCATCCTGAAGGACATTCCGCGGATGGGGCCAGAAGGTCACGACGACGCTCTCTTCGGAGCGAGAGCGAGCCTCTTCGACCAGCGTCCCGATAACAAGACGGTGCCCAGAGTGGACACCGTCAAAAAAGCCTGTGGAAACTACAGCCATTTCACGCACTCAAAGTCCTGACGGTGAGGAAGGAGAGGATTCTTTGCGAATACCCTCGATGCCACCTGATACATACCGGTCTTGTCCGGAAGGATGGAGACCTGATACTTGCAGACGCCATCGGCGAACTCGACAGGGGTGTATTCCTTGACCTCGTTGATATGAAGCTGACCGTGAGCATCCATGGATGCGAAAATGGTCTCGACTCCTATGTCCTCAGGACTGAGATTGCCCATGGAGAGAACGACCTCCGACTTGAATTCGTTACCCATTGAAAGGTCATACGAAGCATCCGGACGAGTCTCTGAAATCACAGCGACATTCTCCCACTCCCTGCGCACATGCTTTTTCCATGCTGCGATATCGCGCGCAAGTGCGTAGTCATTGGCCTTGATCTTAGTTGCCCTGATGGACTGAGGAGAATAGTACTGATTGATATAGTCAGTCAGCATCCTGTTGGTAGTGAAGTTGCTGGCAACCTGGGCGATAGTATTCTTGATATAGCTAATCCACTGATCAGAGCGCCCGCTCTTGTCCTTCTTGTAGTAGGACGGAACTATCTCATTCTCAAGGATTGTGTATATAGTAGCAGCATCGAGCTGGTTTTGATAGTCATTGTTGTCATAGACCTGCTCCTGAGGAAGCGCCCAACCGGCATCTTTCTTATAACCTTCAACCCACCAGCCGTCGAGGACGGAGAAATGCATGGTTCCGTTCATTGCCGCCTTCTCTCCGGAGGTACCGGAGGCTTCAAGCGGACGGGTAGGATTATTCATCCAGACGTCTACACCCTGGACCATCCTCTTCGCAAGAGTGATGTCGTAGCCCGGGAGGAAGACAATCTTTCCAATGAAACGAGGATCCTTGGAAATATCCACAACCCTCTTCAGGAAGTCCTGACCCGCTCCGTCAGCAGGATGAGCCTTGCCGGCGAAGAAGAACTGGACGGGGTGCTTGGGATTATTTACAATCCTGTCGAGACGGTCGAGATCCGAGAATAGCAGGGTTGCCCTCTTGTATGTGGCAAACCTGCGGGCGAAGCCTATCGTCAGCACATCATCACGAAGACTTTCCAGAATTGTAACAAGCTCTGAAGGAGAATAATGGTTGGATATAGTCTTATCGAGAAGACGCTCCTTGATAAACTCTACAAGCTTTGTCTTAAGGCTCCTCTTTACTTTCCATACTTCCTCGTCAGATACTTTATAAATACCTTCGAAGCAGCTCTTGTCATAGTGGTGGGTCTGGAAATCTTCCCCGAATACCTTCGCGTGGACAGGCTTCCACTCAGGCGCCGTCCAGGTAGGATAATGGACGCCGTTGGTCACATAGCTTACAAAGAGCTCCTCAGGAAGATAACCCTGGTACATGTGGGCGAATATCTCCTGAGAGACCTTTCCGTGAAGCATGGACACTCCGTTGACGTTCTGGGAGCAGTTGGCGGCAAGGTTGGACATAGAGAACTTCTCGGAAATGTTCTTCGGGTCGTCCTTTCCGAGGGACATAAGAGTCTCCCAGTCAATCTTCAGGATCTTGGGAAGATGGCTCATATACTTTCTCAGAAGTCCCTCGTCGAAGGCGTCATGACCTGCGGGGACGGGGGTGTGGGTAGTAAAGAGAGAAGACGCTCTTACTACTTCGAGAGCCTCGCTGAAGTCGAGATTGTCCTTCTGGATATACTCTGTAAGCCTTTCGAGGCCGATGAAGGCGGCATGGCCCTCATTGCAATGATAGACCTGGGTATCGATGCCAAGCTTGCGAAGGGCGCGGATACCGCCGACTCCGAGGAGGATTTCCTGTTTCAAGCGATTCTCCCAGTCGCCTCCGTAGAGATGGTGGGTAACCTGACGGTCCTCGGGGATATTAGCCTCATAATCAGCATCCATAAGATACAGATCCGTACGGCCGACCTCTACCTTCCAAAGACGTGCGGTAAGGGTTCTTCCCGGCATTGCGACCTCTGTGGTGAGCCAGTTCCCGTCCGGGCCGATGACCGGAGTCGCAGGTATCTTGGTGAAGTCCTGGGGATCGTATTTCGCTACCTGATACCCCTGCGCGGAAAGCACCTGTGTAAAATAGCCGTAACGGTACAGGAGGCCGATAGCAACCAGGTTGACATTCATGTCAGAGGTCTCCTTGAGGTAGTCCCCGGCCAAGATTCCAAGGCCGCCGGAGTAGATCTTAAGGGACGTATCGAGACCATATTCCATCGAGAAATAAGCAATCGACGGATTGGTTCTCTCCTTCTTTGCCGCCATGTATGTATCGAACTCGTCGAGAACAGCTTTCATCCTGTCGAGGAAGTCTTTGTCCTCAGAGAGTTTACGGAACCTCTTGAGACTCACCTTGTCAAGGACGACTGAAGGGTTGTGCCCCGACTTATGCCATATCTCGGGATCGATGGATTTGAAAAGGTCTTTGGCACTTTCGTTCCAGCACCACCAAAGGTTCTTTGAAAGTTTTTCCAGGCGGGAAAGGTTTTCAGGAAGATGACGGGTTACCAGTACGCTCTTCCATGAAGGAGTGTTGATATCTGTCCTTGTATATTGCATTATTTTATCTCTTTTAACGTAGGAATCCTTATTGGCTGCCACTTTCTCGAGAGCGAGCGAGTATGCTTTCTTGTAATAGACGATCTGGTTGTCCCAGAGGGCGATGGACGCCACATCGCGGGCGTTTTCCCTGTACTCGGCCCTCTTGTCGCTATCCAGAGAAGCTATCTCTCTCACCCTGTCGACGACTCCGTCCACAACATCCGAATAATTGAAGTCGTTTCTCTCAAGGACGGTGATTCCGGGATGGTCCTTTCCATAGTGGTCCTTAACCCAGAGACCGAAACCGGCGAGGGTTGTAGTAAGGGTAGGGACCCTGAAGGCAAGGGCCTCCAGAGGGGTATAGCCCCAAGGCTCATAGTATGAAGGGAACAACGCGAGATCGAGCCCGCAAAGGATATCATAGTACGGCATATTGAAGATGCCGTCGTTGCCATTGAGATAGGAAGGGATGAAATAGACCTTCACCTTATCCCCTATCGCATTGTTGAACTTCAGCTCCCCGAGACGTCTCATGATGGTATCATACTCGGGATTCATCAGATAGTGGGAGGTCTGTGTCTGGTAATTGACATCCCCGTTCCCGGCAAGTTTCGCAGAAAGTTCCCTATCCGGACCGTTATTTCCGGAAGGAATCATGATGAAAGCCTGAATGCTGCGGCCTTCAAAATTGGATGTATTGATCCTGTCAAGGGCATCGAGGAAGACATCTATTCCCTTGTTGCGGTACTCGTAACGGCCTCCGATGCCGATGAAGATAGAATTCTCAGGCACAGCTTCCGCAGACATGGCGGTGGCTACCTCGACAAGCTTTTTGCGGGCTTTGTCGTGACGGATATTGTATTCTTCATCAGAGGAAGGGGTAATGCTATTCTCGAACCCATTGGGAGTAACGATATCGACCTTCCTGCCAAGGAACTGTTCGCACTCACGTGCGGTGATGTCACTGACGGTCGTAAAGACGTCTGAATACTGAGCAGATTTTTTCTCAAGAGAGTGGCGTGCAATCACATTGAACTGGCGAGCCTTCTCGTCTCCGTCGAAAGACTTGAGACCATCGTACAGAGGAAGGTTGTTACCGGCAAGGCAACGGCCGACAACTGTTGCATGGGTTGTGAAAACGGTAGCAACAGGAATACCGGAATGCCTCAGGTAAAGAGCACCGGCGCCGGTCTGCCACTCATGGAACTGGACAACCACCTTGTCGGTATCGTTGAGATGGAAATTGTAGAAACTCTCTACTACTTTTCCTGCAATGACACCGAAAAGGAAAGATTCTTTATAGTCCCAGTTGCCGGTAAGGCTGTCCACACCGAACTCTTTCCAGAAATCCGTCAGGATCTTGTCCTGATCGGTGATAAACTGCTTGAAATCGACAAGAATGGCCACAGGCTTGCCGGGGACATTCCATTTGCCGATCCTCACCCTGAGTCCTTCCGTCGCGGCCTGGATTTTCCAGGAGCGGAAGAGGGTGGGATCTTCGATGAAGTCGGGATTGTTCCCCGTGTTCATCCAAACATCCGGTCCTATCAGAATGTGGTGGCGTCCGAGTTCAGACTTGAGGTGGAGCGACTTAGTCGCAATTACCGTATAGATGCCGCCTACCTTGTTGCAGACTTCCCAACTTACTTCAAATAGATAGTCCGGAGATATCAAATTCTTTTCCATTAATTAAATACACTACTTCTTTTTAACCGCCTTTCTCTTTACGGGAGCCTCCTCTTTGACAATTTCGTCATTGATATCAAGAGCCGCCCTAGCTTCGTCTAGACGGATCTGGAAGTCAGAAATGACGTTCATGTAGTTGATGAAAGCCTCGTACGGAGTGTCGTACGGGTTGAAATATTTATGGACCTCTCCATCGGAGAAGTACTTGGTACACATGTAATAAAAGTGGTCGCTCTCCTGCAGATGGCCGAAATCGGACCACAGCATAGGATCGTTGACAATAGAGAGCTTCTCGGTCATCGCATAGACCTTGTTATAAGCTTCCTGCTGAAGCTCATTGCCAAGCCATGCAGTAACATCTCTCTCTTCATCCGCCCATGAAATAGGGTCGAATACCTCGAGAGTATCCACACTCTTGTGCTTTTTGACAGCCTCTGCGGGAGTTACAAACTCGAGGGAAGGATCACGAAGGATGAATTCAGGAAGAGCCCTCATGAAATCGAAAATACCGCTGTCTGCACTCTGGTGCTCTCCGAAGGTCTCGTAATCCATAAAGAGGTTTACAATATCACCTTCGCTTTCTTTTATCCAGCCGATGAATTTTTCAGCGGTAAGGGGCCAGTCGCTCCAGCCACGGTTGGAGAAACGGAAGGCGATATCGTCGCTCAGTGAGGAGTTTCTGAGGAGGAGCTTGAGCTTTGGCTCCGAGAAACATGAATATACATAATCGGGGCTCTTCCAGCCGAGAATATGGCGGGCACCCTCAGTCAGCATAGTCTTGAAACCGAGATTATAGACCTGCGCACCGATTGAATCAGAGTAGATGAGCTCGGTGTTGCGGAATGTAACTGGAGCCTTGCCGAATAACTGCTCAATCTTTCTGGAGTGCTTGACTACCTGATGCATGAATTCGGACTCTGAAGCGAGGGATGCCAGGGAGTGGTAGTATGTCTCGCCGAGGAATTCGACTTTACCAGTCGCAGCAAGGGCACGGAAGCTGTCCAGCACATCCGGGGCGTAGCGCTCGAACTGCTCGAGGGCGCTGCCTGAGATTGAGAATGCGACCTTGAACTTTCCGCCGCTCTTGTTTATCGCCTCCAGAAGCAACTGATTCATAGGAAGATAGCACTTCTGGGCAATCCTCCTGAGAATAGTTCTGTTGGCGAAGTCATCGTAATAATGCGAATCTTTTCCTATATCGAAGAATCTGTACAGTCTGAGCCTTGTAGGCTGATGAACCTGAAAATACAGGCATACACTCTTCTTTGCCATAATTCGATCTCTATTTAATAACTGACTGATATACTGCTTTCAATTTCGCCGTAGCATTGTTCCACTTGAGGGCGTTGACCTCGTCGTAACCCATCTTCGCGGAAAAATCGGCCAGGGCGGGATAATTCAAAAGGGCGTAGATGTCGTCTGCCATTGCATCGACATCCCAGAAATCCACTTTGAACGCATACTTGAGCACTTCCGCTGCTCCCGACTGCTTGGAGATAATGGAAGGAACGCCTGTCCGCATCGCTTCCAGAGGAGAAATACCGAAAGGCTCGGATACAGAAGGCATGATGTAGACATCGGAGAGGGCGAACATCTTCTGGACATCCATTCCGCGGAGGAAGCCGGTGAAATGGAATCTGTCGGTAATGCCAAGGCGGGCGGCCTGACGGATGGCCCTGTTCATCATATCGCCGCTTCCTGCCATAACAAAGCGCACGTTCTTGGTCCTCTTGAGGACCTTTGCTGCAGCTTCTATAAAGTACTCGGGGCCCTTCTGGAAGGTAATTCTTCCGAGGAAGGTAACGGTCTTTTCCTTGACTCCCCTTTCGATCTCGAGATTCTCCCTGCCGCTGAAATCGACTGCGTTGTGGACAGTGACAACCTTGGAAGGATCGATGCCGTATTTATTGATGACGATATTGCGGGTCAGGTCGCTGACGGTGACTACTTTGTCAGCTGCAAGCATTCCTCTCTGCTCGATAGCGAAGACGCGGCTGTCGATCTGGTCGGCGCTTCCCCTGTCAAAGGAAGTTGCATGGACATGGACTACAAGAGGCTTTCCGGTCAATTCCTTGGCCGCAATTCCTGCATAATAGGTCAGCCAGTCGTGGGCATGTATGATATCGAATTCATCCTTGTGCTGCATTGCAATAGTGCCTCCGACCATCGCATAGCGGGCGACCTCCTCCATCAGGTTAGCTCCATATTTTCCGGAGAATTTATACTTCTGCCCGTAGCTGATGCTGAAATCCTTGACCTGTCTCTGCCTGTCCTCTTCGACAAGACGGGAGAACTCTTCGGGATCGGCATAAGGGACCATATTCGTCCCGATATGGACAAATTTTACCCTGTCGAGGAACTCGTCCACCGTAGTAGAAACAGTGTCGACGGCGACGTCACTGGCATTGATAATCTTGGCCACAGACTGATCCTCGTCTCCGGAAGCGGAAGGCATCACGAAAATAGTGTCCACCCCGTTATAAGCGAGACCCTTGACAATTCCGTAGCAGGCTGTACCCAGACCGCCGGCGATATGGGGAGGAAACTCCCAACCGAACATCAGAACTCTCATAACTCAACCTCCCTGTATTTTTCGATGAGATAATTGACATTCAGAAGAGCTGCTGTCGCAAGGGCCGAAGAAATGGCCCCGTGCGGCTCGTGAGGCGGGTCTCCGTCATAAAGTTCGGAGAAGGAACCGACTCCGTGCTTGCTCAGATCCTTGTAGAATCCCTCGGTCAGCCATTCTGCTTTCTTGATGAAATTCTTTCCCATCATCCTGAAACATACATAGCAATACTGGGCGAGGAGATAAGGGAAGGCACAGCCGTTATGGAAAGCAAGATCCCTTTCGACCTGAGATCCTTCGTATACCCCTTTGTACCGGGAATCCCTCGGGGAAAGAGAACGGATTCCGCGCCGTGTCACGAGCTCTGCGGAAATAACTCTCATGACGCTGCTTACCACCTCGTCATCGACCGGACAGTAATCCATTGAGATTGCCCAGAGCTGGTTCGGGCGAAGATCCATATGGCGGCCGTAGTTATCGACATAGTCTGCAAGGAAACCGGCTGACGGATCCCAGAAGGTCTCCTTGAAAGAACTCTCAATCAAGGATTTAATCTGAGACCATTCATCTGAGAATGAGGTCTTTCCATATTTCGACTCCATATCGAGGGCAAAGCAGATTGCATTGTACCACATCGCATTGGTTTCGACCTGATATCCGGCCCTTTCAGTAACGGCGCGACCGCCTATGTAGGCGTTCATCCAAGAGAGAGCCACTCCGTCCATCTGAGCCCAGAGGAGGCCGTTCGGCTGCATCGCAACTTCGTTGCGCCTTCCTGGAGCATAGCTCTCGATTATCTTTTTAAGGACGTCTCCGTATTTTGTCCAGGCATGCTTCTCACGCCCCGTATAGGCGATATACTGCTGGAGGGTAACTGCCATGTACAGAGGAGATTCCACCTGGGTTGTCCTATGGAAGAGACGTTCTTTTTCATCTTCAATGAGATTGTCAAGGATCTCCTCAAACTCTTTGGGATCGTCTTTCGCGTAGAGGGTCAGCCCTGCAAGAGAGACGAGGGTCTCACGAAGAAGACCTGTATATGACCATGAGAATCCGGCTGTAATCTGCTTTTTCCCTCCACGGTGACGGATGAAAAGATCTGCCGTACGCGCAAGTTGGTCATGGAAAGATGTAATGGGTCCGATCTTTCCGACAGCTGTTGTGAATTTACGCTTGAGGGAAGTCGCATTGACCGGGTCCACAGCCGCAGCTGAGAACACAACTGACTGACCTGGAGTAAGGGTGAGAACGAATGAACCCGGGACAAAGAGATCTTCCCTGCAGTCAAATCCTCTCCTGTATTCATCGGAATAAGTGATTCCCTTGTACCAGTAAGAGAGGGCATGGAAGGTAGCCTTGCTGTCACTCACCTGGAGATTGAGATCCGGAAATCCTTCGTACATATTGAATGCAACTCCGTTCTGGATGTCCTTCCATCCTGTACGGGCGGCTCCGTTTTCGCATGTAAGGTCGTGAACCCTCCTGAAAGCGAGGAAAGGCTTGAGCTGAAGCTCTACCTCGGAAGGAGCGCTTACAAGCTCATATTTAATGAGAACCTGGTCATTATCCGGAACCAGGACAATACTTTTTGTAAACACGATGCTCCCGATCTTGTATGTAATCGTAGGGACCGGATCAGCATCAAAATCGATAATATATTTATGGCCCCTCGGCTCATAAATATCTCCATAGCAATGGATTCCGAGATTGAATCGCTTGCCACGAAGGACAACGCTCTCATCAACAGACGAAAGCAACAAGTACTGGTCCCCACCGAAGCGGTCCACCGGAACTGCCAGAAGGCCGTGGTAGCGGCGCGTGTTGCAGGTGACGATGGATGTGTTACAATAGGCACCGGTCTTGTTGGCAAGAATAATCTCTCTCCGGAGCGAGTATTCCAGATTGACGAGTTCAGCCTTGTTGAATTTCAGAAATGCCATAATCCAATAATTTTATTCCACCTTCCTCAGGACTGTCACAGTCCTCGAGGGAAGGTATAAATATAGCGTATCGTCAAATGAAGGGTCGCCGTTAGGGGATTTTTCCGGTACTGTAAAGTGCCGTTCCCCTTCTTTAATCCGACCGAATCCGTTGAAACGATACCCATCACTATCCAGCACATCTTCCCACTCTCCTCCGGGTGCGGCAAAGCCGTAATCGGCGAAAGAGGAAGTTGCGTTGAAATTCAGTGCAAATATACAGTTATTTCTCATGAATATCAATACTTTCTTCTCTTCGTCCTGGACAAGCAGGCGCGGATGGGAGAAGAGCAGTCTCTCTTTCCGGATGAGGTGCACCATAGCCTCATCGAAATTGCGGAGATAACTGTAACGGAGATAATCGGGCTCTTCGAGAGACCACTGCCGCCTTGCATGAGCAAAAGACCAGCCATTTCCCTCCCTCGGGAAGTCAATCCACTCCGGATGACCGAATTCATTACCCATGAAATTGAGGTAGCCGTCGCCGCAGGTTGCAGCTGTAACGATTCGGATCATCTTATGGAGAGCTATACCGCGATCGACTATCGGGTTCTTGGATTCAGTGTTCATGGAGAAATACATCTCCTTGTCCATAAGACGGAAGATAAGG
>Ga0256404_1001483_pt1 | contig 56305 bp, 40 predicted proteins | sample RumenRJG_01DNA_FD_185990 | JGI IMG/M metagenome (GOLD analysis project Ga0256404, IMG submission 185990) | Bovine rumen microbial communities from Lethbridge, Alberta, Canada - RJG_01 | ecosystem: Host-associated > Mammals > Digestive system > Stomach > Rumen | place: Canada: Alberta | collected... | reverse complement strand
TAATAGTTTTAAATAAGTCTCTGTCATTACTTAATACGTCATTTGCAAAATTGTCGTATTCGTCAATGAGTATATACAAGGATTTATCTTTATACTGAGTATCAAAAGCCTTAAAAAACTCATCAATAAAATTAGCAGGAGCTCTTCCTGTGTAGTCATTATTAAACTTAAAGTCAGGGTATCTTTTTAAGAATTTATTTATACCAACTGAGAGCTTTTGGTTGAAATTAAAAATAAGATCTTTTGCGTTATCTCCAGAAACTCCAGAGAAATCAAACTTAATGACATGATAAGTATTATGAGAAGGTAAATTCATCTCATGAATTTTGGTACCTTTAAATATTTCGTCGTACTTATCTTTATAGGAAATATCATAAAAACAAAGTAGCATTTTTACGAAAGTAGTTTTACCAAAACGGCGTGGTCTTAGTAAGATAGGATATTTGGTATCTAAATGGTCAATTACCGCAATAAAACCTGTTTTATCAACGAAAGCTACATTCTCTTTATTAAAAGTTTCGAATGAAGAATCTCCATAAGGATTTGTGTATTTTATTGCCATTGATTTTGCCTTGATATTGAGCACTTTTGATTCAAACATTCTTAATGTCTATTTTAATCAATAATCTAGATCTTCTCCATCACAAAAAGTAATTTTGCTTTAAATTACTTTGTCTTTAAACTTTAATACTTTAAGATTTTTATCACCTGCACTTTTAGCAACAAATTTAATCAATAACAGTGATTTTCTGCTATTATATTGAGCTTGATTTATAAAATTTTGAGGTTTTAACAAGTGCTAGAATTTTTAATGGGATTTTTCTCCGAGTATGGGTATGCTGCTGTATTCTTATTCCTAGTTTTATGCGGTTTAGGTGTGCCTGTCCCTGAAGATATCACATTAGTATCAGGCGGTGTAATTTCAGGTCTTGATGCAGGCATCGATCCTCATATTATGTTAGCTGTAGGTCTTGCTGGTGTTCTATTTGGTGATAGCACCATGTTCTTAGCAGGACGAATTTTTGGTTATAGAATTCAAAAGATTAAAACCTTCCGTAAATTAGTAACACCTCAACGCTTCTCCTTAATTCAACGTAAATTTGAAAAATATGGTTTAGGCTTATTGTTTGTCGCAAGATTCCTACCAGGTTTAAGATCACCTATTTACCTTGTAGCAGGTATGAGTCACCGTATTTCTTACTTTACCTTCATTATCATGGATGGCTTAGCAGCCTTAATCTCAGTTCCTGTATGGGTTTACTTAGGTTATTTCTTTGCTCACAACCTAGATTTACTCATGGTTTATGTTCACGACATCCAAGGTATTATCTACTTAATCTTAGGTGTCTTAGCTTTAGTTATCCTCTTTATCTTCTTAAAGAAGAAGTTCCACGCAAAATTAGATGCTGTAACTAAAGAAGAAGATGAAGATCATTTATCAAAGTAACATTTAATTAAGTAAACTTTCTTTTGTTTACTTTAATTAGCATCCTTTTTTCTGTAAAATACACTTCGACTTAAGCAGCATCCGCTGCTTAATTTTTTTAACATCAGAAAAAAGGAATAAGGATCAAATGGATTCTTTAACTCAAGTCGTATCAGACATCAACTCCATCCTTTGGGGACCTTGGTGTCTAATACCAGTTCTGGTAGGCGCAGGTATCTTCTTTACCTTTAAATTACGCTTTGTTCAAATCCGTCAATTTGGACGTGCCTTCAAACACGTGTTTGGTGGTTTATCCTTCAACGGTGAAAAAGCAGGTAACCACGGAATGACCTCCTTCCAATCACTTGCAACTGCCATTGCAGCTCAAGTAGGAACTGGTAATTTAGCTGGTGTCGCAACCGCTATGGCAATGGGTGGTCCTGGTGCTATTTTCTGGATGTGGGTAGCAGCCTTCTTTGGTATGGCAACCATTTTTGCTGAGGCAATTTTAGCTCAATTATATAGAGCAAAAGATTCTTCAGGTCATATCACTGGCGGTCCTGCTTACTATATTACCCACGGTCTTGGCAGCAAATCTTTGGCAACTATATTCTCTATTTTGATTATTATTGCCCTAGGTTTTGTTGGAAACATGGTACAGGCAAACTCTATTTCAACAGCCTTTAATTCAGCTTTCTCAATACCAACTCATATCACTGGTATTGTGTTAATCATGCTAGCAGGTTTCATCTTCATTGGTGGTACTAAGCGTATTGCAGGATTTGCTGAGAAGATGGTTCCATTTATGGCCTCTGTGTATGTATTAGGCGCAATCTACATTATGTGTACCTTTGGTAGCCACATCATACCAACCATTGAATCTATCTTCATTGGAGCTTTTGATCCTACCGCTGCAACAGGTGGTGTGATTGGCGCTTCTGTAAAAGAGGCTATTCGCTATGGTGTTGCTCGTGGTTTATTCTCTAACGAAGCTGGTATGGGTTCTACCCCTCATGCTCACGCTATTGCTAGAGTAAAACACCCTGTAGAACAAGGTTTAGCAGCTGTGGTTGGTCTATGTATTGATACCTTCGTAGTGTTAACTGCTACCGCTTTAGTTATCCTAGTTACAGGATCTTTAGATGGTACTAAGACAGGTATTGAGCTTACCCAAACTGCCTTTGTTAAAGGTATGGGACCTGCTGGTTCTGGCTTTGTTGCACTATGTCTATTCTTTGCAGCCTTTACCACTATCATAGGTTGGTATTTCTTTGCAGTTCAAAATGTTAAATTCATTTTTGGCTACAAGTTTGTAAATAGCTTCTCTGTGATTGTATTGTGCTTCTTAATGGCTGGCTCTTACCTAAAGGTAAATCTTGTGTGGGAGCTTGCAGATATGTTCAATGGCTTAATGGTTATACCTAATATTATTGCTGTAGTCGGTCTTTATAAGCTTGTAACAAGAGCTCTTGACGATTACGAGAATAAATTCTTAAAAGGTGAAAGACCATTGTTTGGTCCATCTGAACAGTTAACAGGTCGTATGGCTAAGTTAGCTTCTAACCATAGAAGAAAGCATCGTTAATGATATGAAAGCCCAAACAAAAGTTTGGGCTTATTTTTTAACCTTCAACAAACTCTTTAGAGCTTTCAAGCTGCCACTTACCACTTCCCTTTGAGAGGAGGATTAAGTCGTGCATCTTAATCAAGCTTGAACGGTGTCCAACACTTAAGATGATAGAGTTTGATAGTTCCTGCTTAATTAAGTTGTAAGCAGTAGTTTCAATAGCTTCATCTAAAGCAGAACTTGCCTCATCCATGATTAAAAGATCAGGTTTTAATAATAAAGCACGGATGATAGCAATACGTTGTTGCTCACCTAAAGACAACATTGATGACCAGTTGTCCTCTCGATGTAAATCTTTAAGTAGATAATCTAAACGAAGTTCTTCAAATAGCTTTGCCACTTTTGATTCGTCTTGTTTTTCACCAGGATAACAAGCAGCATCAAATAAACTACCTTGTGGAAGATATGGTCTTTGAGATAAGAACAGTACCTTGTCCTTTGTAGGAATTTGAATATCGCCAGTTGCATGAGGCCAGATACCTGCAATAGTCTTAATTAAAGTAGACTTACCACAGCCTGATGGACCTCTTACAAGTAGAGATTGACCTTTAGTTAAGTTAATTGAAAGATCTTGCCAGAGGATATCCTGTTTAGGATCTTTAACTTCTAAATGCTCAAGCGCAAAGTCTTTTACTGTATCTTTTGATTTTAAGCATTCAATTTGAGTACTTGCATCCATGGAATCAAAGAATAAAGCCAAACGGTCAACTACAGCTTTGTAGCTTGCCCATGAGGAGAAACTTTGAATTACAGTAGATAAAGAATCCTGCACTTTACCAAAGGCAGAGCTAATCTGCATGATACTACCTATGGTAATTACCTTTGCAAAGTACATAGGTGCTGCAATTAGCATTGGGAAGATCACTGCAGTTTGTGCATAACCTAAAGTAAAGAAGCCTAAAACCTTTTCTCGTTTAATTAAACGCATGTAGTTTTTTACTACATCAGTAAACTTAAGTTTTAGAATTTGCTCTTCGCTTTGTTCACCTTGGTATAAAGAGATTGATTCACTGTTTTCTCTTACTCTAATTAAGGAGAAACGAAAATCTGCTTCATAACGCTGTTGTCTAAAGTTTAAGCGTACTAAAGGTTTACCAATGATAAAGGTTAGGATGGTACCTACAAGTGCATAAGCAATAGCAAGATACAGCATATAACCGTCAGGTAAGTGTAGTACATAACCATTCCATAAGGTCATATCTACAGCATAGGATAAATCCCATAGCACCACCGCAAAGGTACCAAGCATAGCTAAATCAGATAAGGTTCCTAAGATTAGACTTATAGATAAAGACACAAAGCTTGAGAGATCTTCACTGATACGCTGATCAGGGTTTTCGGTTTTTCTATCCTCTAACTGCATTTTATAGTAGGTGTTGTCACCTAAATAGTCATGCATTACTTTTTTAGTAAGCCACTGACGCCAGTTGATAGCTAGCTTTGAGCGCAAATAGGCGTTGTAAACAGAAACCACCACGTGGATGGTAGCAAGGATAGCAAACATCATCAGTTGATATTTGAAGCCAGGCAAATCGTATTGCTGTACGGTATCCCAAAAGTCTTTATACCAAGTATTAAAGACTTTAGCTAAATAGATGGCACCAGAGGTTAAAATCACGATAATGGAAAGTAAGATCCATGAAGGGATACTGTCTTTATCAGTCCAATAAAGTTTAAGCATTCTTAAAGCTACTTTAATGGATACTTTAATAGGTAAGCTGTCCTTACCGTGATATTGAGAACGAAGCTTATCAGCATCGTCCTCATGTTTAAAAATTGAAATCTTGAACATACTAGTCTAAAAACTTCTTAACTAAATAAGCTACGCCATCCTCATCATTTGATAAGGTAATAACATCTGCAGCTTCTTTAACCATTTCAAAGCCGTTTTTCATAGCCACACCAAGACCTGCTGTTTTAATCATAGCCAAATCATTTTCAGCATCACCAAAGGCAATGGCATTGTCCTTAGTGTAGCCTAAAGCTTGGCATAAGTGCTCTAAGGCAGTTCCTTTTGTAGCATGATTTGGAATGAATTCTAGGTAGTGAGCTTCAGATCTTACTACGCTAAAAAAGGAGGTAAACTCCTCTGGTAATGTAGCTCTTACTGTATCTAAAGTTTCTTTCTCACCTACAATTAGAAGCTTGAAAAACTCCTCTGTATCAGGCACTTTAGTAAAGTCTATTGCTTTAAAACCTACAAAGCCATTATCAATTTCACGTTGAGTGTGTGGGTTGTGATCTTCAATTACCAAACCCTCAGTTACAGAGTAGCCGTGAACCTTACAACCATGCTCATGGGCAAAGGCGGTAATTTTTTTGACTCTGTCCCCTGTAAAAGTTTCTTTATAAACAAGAGGAAAACCTATGTGGTGATCGTATTTAACATAGTCAGATAAACGCACTACGCCTGCGCCATTTAAGCACACTGCATAGGAATGATCGTTTAAACAGCCTAACTGTTTCATGAACTTTACAGCACTCTTTGGATGACGACCAGTTGCAATGGCAATAGAAAAACCTTGTTGTTGAGCTTTTTGTAGGGTTTCAATTGTGTTTTGACTGATACTCTTGTCACTTCTTAATAAAGTATCATCAAGATCTAAGGCAATTACTTTATATTTACTTTTAACGATAGGTAAATTGTCTAAGGTATATTTGGCCACGTATGACTCCTAAATTAAAATTTTTTTCTTGTATTCAAGTAAATTATATGAGAAATCAGCGATTTTTAACACCTTAAAACGCTTTGTGAACGTAATTTATTGAACAACAAAAAGCCCCAACTTTTTAGGTTGAGGCTTAAATGCAATAAAAGGAAAACTTTTATTAGTACAACTTAGTACATACTGAGATAGTATCAGAAACAATCTGACCTACGTTAGCAAAGTGACACTCATAGGAATGACCTTGCTCATCACGAACCTTGAAACGACCATTGTAGGTCTTTGTAGGATTGGTTCTGAAGGATACCTTATCATCCTCTGGTGTGAATACGATAGTAGGCTTGTCAGCTGAAGCTCTTGATGAAACAACCTCATTTGCAACTACGTTGTTAGCAATAACTTGAGGGGTACCTGCGTTCTTGCTAGCCTTAGTTGAACGAGTTGACTTACCTGCAAGTCTATCCTGATCTTTTTGGTATGGGTTCTTACCATATTCATCCTCTCCACCGCCGAAGGTGAAGGTGAACCATGAATCGCCAGCATCTTCATCATTCTCGTGCTGATCGCCGTATTTTTCCCACTTATTGCCAACCTTCTTCTTACAGATAGCAGGCTTATCACCACCGAATAATGAAGTAGCAATAGTGCACTTATAAGTGTTGTTATCCTTGTCCTTTAACTGATAAGTAGTGCCAGACATGCTTGGAATTACAGTGTTCTCTAAAAGCTCTAAGTTCTCAACTGCGATATCTAGTGATTCTGAAGCTTTGCCGATGTATTCTGCATTAGTATTATCAACTGAATCTGCTTTAAACATGTTCTCTAGAACAGTACAACCAGATAATGAAACTGTACCTAATATTCCAAGAGCTAATAACAACTTATTATTCATTTTTTTAATAAATCCTTTGTTTTGTCGTTTTGTTAATGTTTGAAATTGTAGCTTATTCTTAGCTAATCTACAAATAAATAGTATTTTCTTATTGTGAGCTAGCTCATTATTTTCAAACTTACAAACATCTTGTTAGACTGTGTGAGTTTAAAAAAGTTGCAAAAAATCATCTTAAATTTTTGTTCTATTCACAATAGCATGCCTAGTTTTGCTTACTAACTATCAAACAGGATTGGAAACCTACTAGCATAAGTTTCAATCAATCTATCAAGCTTTGCAAAAAGAGGAGTGCTAGGTTCATCACCATCATATTTTAAGGTTCTGCCATCGCTAAGATTGATTTCAAGCAACCACTGTACGCGTGAACCAAAGCGATCAAATGTTTTCGTTCTAAGCTCAAAAGAATCATATTGAGTTTTCCAATCCTGAATACTCAACTTACTAAACAATTCGTACAGAAGATTTCTCCACTCTTTAGCAGTTATATTCAAAAGAAGCTCAGTGTCTTGCCTCTCCTGATAATACTCTCTGTCTTGAACATCAAAGCTTCTATACAATAGGTATTGTCCGTTATTTTTTTCAAAGCTAACTCTTGTCTGAGGAATTATGTCCACTGTCACCATGTAATGAATGCCTGTGACAATCTTGCTAAAAGCTTCCACGCAATGATTAGATACTAAGACAGGAGCAGTCCTAAAACCACACTTACAGTCATAGCAGTAGTACTTTGGCTTAGCGATGCTTTCACAATTTTGGCAAGCATGGTGCTTACACACGTTTTTTGAAGCTTTAATTCTTTTATCAAAGCCTAAATTGCCATAAAGATTTTTAGCAATATTTTTACTTTTGCATCTTGGGCAAATCAATGAATGCTCCTTTGTTTTCTGTGACCAAAGCTTTTTATAAAATGAGATTTTATAAAATCACTGCTCCCATAAACAAATACCTCCAATTTGGAGGTATTTGTTAAAGCTTAAGCTTGTAAGTTAAACACCAGCTTTCTTTAAAGCTGCGTTAACAATTTCTTGAGCTTGAACTTCGATTTGCTTTAAGTGATCCTCACCCTTGAAGCTTTCCATGTAAATCTTGTATACATTTTCAGTTCCAGATGGACGAGCAGCAAACCAGCCATTCTGTGTTACAACCTTTAAGCCACCGATAGCAGCGCCATTACCAGGAGCACAGGTTAGCTTATCAATGATCTTCTCGCCAGCAAGCTCACTTGCCTCAACATCATTTGGAGACAATTTCTTTAGAGCTGCCTTTTGAGCAGGATTTGCAGGAGCATCTACACGGTCATAGTATGGACGACCATACTTCTCAATTAACTGATTGTAGTGTTCTGAAGGATCTTTACCTGTTACAGCTAGCATTTCAGCAGATAGTAAGGATGCGATAATACCGTCTTTATCAGTAGTCCATACGCTACCATCTTTACGTAAGAAGGAAGCACCTGCTGACTCCTCACAACCAAATGCTAAGGACTTATCAAATAAGCCTGGTACGAACCACTTGAAGCCTACTGGTACTTCGTAAGCTTTTCTGCCTAAACCTTCAGCTACTCTATTCATTAAGTTTGAAGATACTACAGTCTTACCTACCATAGCGCTCTTTGGCCAGTTGTCACGGTGAGTGTAGATGTAGTTAATAGCTGCTGATAAATAATGATTTGGGTTCATTAAACCGCTGTGGCAAACAATACCATGACGGTCGTAGTCAGGATCGTTACCCCAAGCAATATCAAAGTCATCCTTTAACTTGATTAGACCAGCCATTGCATATGGGCTTGAGCAGTCCATACGGATCTTGCCATCTCTATCGATACACATGAAAGAGAAGGTAGGATCAACAGCATAATTTACAACCTTTAAGTTTAAGTTGTAGCGATCTGCAATTCTATCCCAGTAGTAAAGACCTGAACCACCAAGAGGATCAACGCCCATCTTGATGCCAGACTTTGAGATAGCTTCTAAATCGATGATTTCACCTAAAGCTTCAACATAGTCGGTTAACATGTCGTGCTCTTTTACATTTGACAACTTAATTGCCTGTGTATATGGAACACGCTTAACACCTTGTAAGTTGTTTCTTAAGATTTCGTTGGCTCTATCCTGAATTACAGAAGTAATTTCAGTACCAGCAGGACCACCATCAGTTGGGTTGTACTTAAAGCCACCGTTTGATGGAGGGTTGTGAGATGGGGTGATAACAATACCGTCAGCTAAACCAGAGGTTCTACCCTTGTTGTAATTTAAAATTGCAAAAGATACTGATGGGGTTGGGGTGTAGCCATGATCTTTTTCTACACGAACTTCAACGCCATTTGCGCCTAGTACTTCAACAGCGGTTGCTAGGGCAGCCTCTGATAAAGCGTGAGTATCCATACCGATAAATAAAGGACCTGTAATACCTTCCTTTTGACGATACTCAGCAATTGCTTGAGAAATAGCAAGAATATGGGATTCTGTGAATGAGCCGTTTAAAGATGTGCCACGGTGACCTGAGGTACCAAATGCTACGCGTTGTTCAGGATCGTCCATATCAGGCTTGTTTAAGTAATAAGCTGACATTAAACGTGGGATATTATCAAGATCTTCAAAGCTTGCTTTGTGACCTGCTTTCTGACTCAATGCCATAATAAATTCCTTTTGTTAATAAAATGGATTATGTGGGCTAATTATTAAAATCTTTGTGTATTATCATTTACAAAACTTAAAATTTCTAGATAGAAGTACTGTTTTTTCATCACGTTACACAAAATTAAACTAACTTTTTACACAGTATGAAACTTAAGACACAAATAGGATATTTTGAGTAATTTTTTGATGATCGCAGTCAACAAAAGAAAGTGAAAAACTTGATTAAAAGAAAGATATGAATTTAAGAGAGGAATTTGAAGGGCTGAAACACAAAGACCTATTTCTTTAGGAAATAGGTCTTTTATAAAGGCTAATAAACAATTACTTGTTTACAGTCTTCTTTAACTCTGCTCCTGCGCTGAAAGAAGGAGTCTTTGTTGCAGGGATCTGAATAACAGCACCAGTCTGTGGGTTACGGCCTTCACGTGCTTGACGCTCAGTTACCTTGAAAGTACCAAAGCCAACTAATTGAACACGGTCACCAGAAGCTAAAACTTCACCAACAGTCTCTAATAAAGCATCTAATGCCTTACGTGAACCTGATAATGGTAGACCAGAACGCTTTGCGATTTGCTCGATAAGTTCAGACTTATTCATATTATTTGCTATCCTTAAAGATCATAACTCCTAACTATTAGGAGTAATTAAAAATGAAAAAATGAAACTTTTTATACGCAGCAGGCATTTACACAACGCCTTAGACATTACAAAGTAGGGATAGTATAAGATAAAACAAAATCAAATTAGAAGATCTTTTTTTTAAAAAATCGCTTGAAAATGCCTTTACAATATGTCTTTTGAGCTTTGTTTAAGGTTAACTTGTTGTTTTATAAGTATTTTTATAATTTTGTGAACTTTATACAATTTTTAAATAATTTTCTTAAATAGCTTAAAAAAGCTACTTTTTGCCACTTTTAAAGGACTTAAACTACACCAATTTTTACTGTTTAAAGTATTTTGCAACCTTACTTTAAGCTTTCCACTCAATTGCTTTTGTTAAACTTAAAGTTAAGTGTTAAGAAACTTAAAATAGGTATCCTATCTTAAATTTACCTATAGCTTTACAGATCAGTGGCAAAAGCCCCATAGCTTGCTATGGGGATGAAAGCCACAAATGAACACTTTACAATAACAAATAAATATTATATACTGTCAACAAATCTTGTTAATTTAGATTTAGTTAATAATAGCTAAATCCAAATTTAATAATGTGCAAATCAAAGTAGCTAACTGCGATTAGGTGGTAGCTACTAAAAACACTAGGGGGACTGACGTACGCCTCCTGAGAATTATCTCGAATACAACCCGCGCCTTCAAACAGCGCAGATGTGGTCAGAAGACTGCACGGTTGTTAAGTTCTCTGCTCTGACAGTGAGACTGTAGTACCCAAGTCTGAAAATGATGTAAGTTTACAGCAGAATGTCATCAGGTAAGAACCTCCATGGCTTGGAGAGTAGTCAGGCACATATATTGGTACAATATACACGGCGTACGCATGAATATTTCAAAAAAAAAGTTCATGAGCTACGCCTTATCCAAATCAATACGCTTATTTCTAAGCAATAACGATAGAGCTTCAACTGCATAATCAGGTGTTAGCTTCATTCTAGTCATTAGTAAGCTAATCGATATAGGCTGACTACCTTTACTATGGTATGGTCTAGCTAGAACTAAGGCATTATGAGCAATTCTATTTAGGAATATGCGGTTCTTTGCATACTCTCTAGATTTCATTTGCATATGATCTTGTCCAAAGTCTACATCCATTACATAGTGCAGTTTGTTCTCAATTCCCCAATGGTCACGAATAGCTCTGTAACCAGCTTTAGCAATACCTTCTTCAAATACCAATGAGCTGATATAAAATCTAATTTCTGATTCTTGCTCGCAGTTATATTTCTTTTGGCTAGATTCTGTCACAGCCATAAAAATAGTTTCTGCATCATCAGCCCATTCCTTTAAACCAGCTTTCTTTAATAGAGCTGCTGGTAAAGCATGCACTGTTCTTTTTTCAATTCTGCCATGAGCAAGTTCAATATCAGTTTCAAAGCTTTGTACTATAGGATCTGAAGTTAAATCCCTTTGTAAGAATTCAGCTCTAATATGCTTTGCTAAAGCTTTATTGTTTTCCTTTACTGCTAAGCAGTAGTCACCTTCTTGCTCGATGATTTTCTTAGCTATAGCTCGCCTTGTATTTAAAGCATCAGCTGTAACCACACAACCTCTTAATGTCATTAAATCAAGCAATCTTTCACAGGCTTTGTTCTCGTTTTCTTTGTCGTTAACTTCTTCCATTCCCATGGTTACACCATTGGTTGAATCGAATAAAGTTACGTAATAAACACGATTATATAAGCGACGATCTTTAGAGTTCTTCTGATTTTCCTCAACAGTGTCATACACCATCGCTCTATCAGTTTGACCATCTAGTGCTAAGTGTCTTCGTTCCTCAAAACATGCAAGTCTTTCACATAACTCAAAGAGAAATTCTTCTAAGTTTTCAAACTTAATAATCTTAAGTAATCTCAAGACTGTGTCATTAGATATATCTACCACTGGATAGCTTGGCATCAGCGAATTTAAATACCTTTTCTTTGCATTTAAAAATTCAGCTACATGCACTGCTGAGTTATAGCCACATATCCAAGCTATTACTATTCCAAACAGCGTTGGTAGCAAAGGAAACTTTACCTTTCATGGTTGTCTAGGCTCTTCAACTTTAACTCTACTCATCATATCCATAATTGCTTTTTTCACTATAAATTCTCTCTATAACCCTGTTAAAAGGCTTATACTAGCCAAAAGTATATAGCAATTAATAGATCGATTTACTATTCGTGTTTATTAATACTTATTTATTTTCATGCGTACGCCGTGTACAATATACGCACTTTTTAAAGGTCATTCCTTTGTGTTTTTTCTTTAATGGAGCTTAGACTTAAACATGGAAGCACTCTTACGTCCAATCAAGCGCGCTTTAATCAGCGTATCAGATAAATCAGGTGTTGTAGAGTTTGCTAAAAAATTAGCAGATCGCAATGTAGAGATTTTATCTACTGGTGGCACCGCAAAACTTTTAGCTGAAAATGGCGTTAAAGTAATTGAAGTATCTGATTACACCAAATTTCCAGAGATGATGGATGGCAGAGTTAAGACTCTTCACCCTATGATCCACGGTGGTATCTTAGGTCGTCGTGGTATCGATGAAGAGGTTATGGCTGAGCACAACATCAAGCCAATTGACTTAGTTGTAGTAAATCTATATCCATTTGTTAAGACTGTAGCAGATCCTAACTGCCCACTTGAGAAGGCAATTGAGAACATCGATATCGGTGGTCCTACTATGGTTCGTGCAGCAGCTAAGAACAACCGCGATGTTGCAATCGTAGTTCGTGCTCAAGACTATGACCGTGTAATTAAAGAGATGGATGAAAACCAAGGATCTCTTACTTGGAATACCCGTTTTGATTTAGCAATTGCAGCTTATGAGCACACAGCTGCATACGACAGTGCTATTGCAAACTACTTTGGTACTAAGGTTCCAGATTACGGTATCACTGATGGTACTCAATCTACCTTACCACGTACCTTAAACTTAAACTTTGTAAAACTACAAAGCATGCGTTATGGTGAGAACCCTCATCAGAAGGCTGCTTTCTATGCTGATATCGATGCTCACGATTCTGGTATCTCTACAGCTGTTCAATTACAAGGTAAAGAATTATCTTACAACAACATCGCTGATACCGATGCTGCTATTGAGTGTGTTCGTCAATTTGACGAGCCTTGCTGCGTAATCGTAAAACACGCAAACCCATGTGGTGTAGCTTTAGGTGAGAACTTAACTAAAGCTTATGAAGATGCTTTCAACTGTGATAGCGAATCAGCTTTCGGTGGCATTATTGCTTTCAACAAGGAATTAGACGGCGCTACTGCTAAGGCTATTATCGACAGACAATTCTGCGAAGTTATCGTAGCTCCATCTGTATCTAAAGAAGCAATTGCTGAAGTTGCTCGCAAGAAGAACGTAAGATTATTACAAACAGGTCCATTAAATAAGGCTCAGCCACGCTACGATTTCAAGCGTGTAAACGGTGGTTTACTAGTTCAAGAAGCAGATCTTGAAGTGGTTAAGAAAGAAGATCTAAAGGTTGTAACTAAGAGAGTTCCAACTGATGAGGAAATGGACGAGCTATTATTTGCTTGGAAGGTATGTAAGTTCACTAAGTCAAACGCTATTGTTTACACCAACCACAAGAAGACCTTAGGTATTGGTTGTGGTCAGACTAGCCGTGTATTCTCAGCTCGTATTGCTTGCCTACGTGCAGCTGATGCTAAGTTATCCCTAGAAGGTGCAGCACTAGCATCTGATGCTTTCTTCCCATTCCGCGATGGTGTTGATGCAGCAGCAGCTTCAGGCATTAAGTGCATCATTCAACCTGGTGGTTCAATCCGCGATCAGGAAGTTATCGATGCGGCTAATGAGCATGGCATTGCTATGGTATTTACCTCAATGCGTCACTTCCGTCACTAATAAGAGGAGCCTTTATGAAAGTATTAGTTATTGGTAATGGTGGTCGTGAGCACGCGCTTGCTTGGCGTGCTGCTAAATCTCCTCTTGCTGATAAGGTATTTGTAGCACCTGGTAACCCAGGTACTGCAAAAGAGGACAAGATGGAAAACGTGAATATCTGTGTAAGTGATATTCAAGGTTTAGTTGACTTTGCTAAAAAAGAGCAAATTGGTCTTACCATCGTAGGTCCTGAAGCTCCACTTGTTGACGGTGTAGTTGATGCCTTTGAAAAAGAAGGTTTAAAGATTTTTGGACCTTCAAAAGCAGGTGCTCAATTAGAAGGCTCTAAATCTTTTACTAAAGATTTCTTAAAGCGTCACAATATTCCAACTGCAGCTTATCAAGTATTTACTAAAACTGATGAAGCTGTAGCTTATATTGAAAAGATGGGTGCTCCTATCGTAATTAAGGCTGACGGTTTAGCTGCAGGTAAAGGCGTAGTAGTGGCTATGACTTTACAAGAGGCTATTGATGCTGTACACAACATGCTAGATGATCATCAATTTGGTGATGCTTCAGCATCTGTAGTAGTTGAAGAGTTCATGGAAGGTGAGGAAGCATCCTTCATCGTGATGAGCGATACTATAAATGCTCTTCCAATGGCAACCTCTCAAGATCACAAGCGTGTAGGCGATGGTGATACAGGTCCTAACACTGGTGGTATGGGTGCATACTCTCCAGCTCCTGTAGTAACCGATGAAGTTTATAAAAAGGTTATGGATAGAATCATCAATCCTACCTTAAAGGGTATGGCTGATGACGGTATTCCTTACCGTGGCTTCTTATACGCAGGCTTAATGATTGATAAGAATGGTGATCCTCGTGTAGTTGAGTTCAACTGCCGTTTTGGTGATCCTGAGACTCAGCCAATCATGTTAAGAATGCAGTCTGATCTTGTAGAGCTATGCTTAAAGGCATGTGAGAACGGTGGCTTAAAGGGTGTAGATATTAAATACGATCCACGTCCTGCTATCGGTATCGTGCTAGCTGCTCACAACTACCCTGCATCTCCTCGTAAAGGCGATAAAATCACTGGTTTAGATATCAAGACTGACGATACTTTAAAAGTATTCCAAGCTGGTACTAAGCAGGTTGGTGACGATATCGTAACTAACGGTGGTCGTGTACTTTGCGTGACTGCTTTAGGTGACGATGTAGCTCAAGCTCGACAAAAGGCTTATGCCCACATCAACAATATTCATTTTGATGGCATGTTCTATCGTAAGGATATTGCTTGGCGTGCTCTTAACCGCAAGTAATAAGAGGAGTAAGTGGTGTTAGAAGAGGTTATCAATCAAACCATCCTATTTATAGGAACTTTTACCGCCACTTTATTTGCTAGCGTCTCCGGAGGAGGCGCTGGTTTTATCCAGTTCCCACTTCTAATTTTATTAGGCCTTCCTTTTGGTACTGCCTTAGGTACCCACAAAGTTGCAGTGGTATTCTTAGGTATTGGCGCCATCAGTAAAAAGTTTAAAACTAAAAACTACTTTACTTTTGATAAAGGCGTAGCACTAGCTATGCTCTTGGTAGGTTGCCCTGCCGTAGTCTTAGGCTCGGTCATTATTCTTACAGTACCTGCTAATATTGCCCAAATAGGCTTAGGCTTTATCATCATAGGTTTTGGTTGTTATTCTTTTATCAAAAAAGAATTTGGCTGTAACCGTATTGAAAATCGCTCCCTTACAAGAACTATCCTAGGTTGTGTCTGTCTTTTTGTGATTGGTCTATTCTCAGGATCCCTTTCCTCAGGTGCTGGACTTTTTGCCACCATCGCTTTAATCAGTGTGTTTGGTTTGGATTTGAAAACTGCCATCATGCATACCATGATCTTTGTGGCAACTATTTGGAATGCCGTAGGAGCCTTTACAGTAGGTGCTTTAACCACTATTTGCTGGCAGTGGATCCCTTGTATGATAATTGCAGCTTTCTCAGGCTCTTTTTTAGGAACTACCCTACTTGTAAATATGCCAGTTAAGAAAGTAAAAGTGATTTTCTCCTCAGTTGCAATCCTATCTGGCGTTATTCTAATTTGGGAAGGTTTTGCTAATTAGTCTAGGCTTAGACCAATATTACTAATACCTTCATTTAAACCTAATTGCTTTAACTTTGAGGTAAGCTCACTTGAGCGATTAGCGTTTTGTAATAACTCAAGTATCTTAACCTGGAAATTTACCTCGTTATCGACAGCTTCCATGTCACGAAGCTCTTCATCTGAAAATTCAGCACCTAACTCCTGCTCAATTTTACGCACCACACCACTTAAAGATGCACGGCTTGCCATCTCTGCTTCCTCACCCTCGTGCAAGATGATTGCAAGGATTGAGGCTGATAAACTAATGGTAGCATCAAGCGAGAATAAATCACCTACTGACAAATCATTCTTCTCGTCATCTAAAAGATAAGGTTCAAACTCATCCAAAGTCTTTTCTAAGTCTATTTCGTTAAACTTGTCAGAGTGGAAGTTCCAAAGGGTATCTAAGGTCTTTTGATAGGCGTTTTTTCCACCTTTAACTTCATTGACCTCACACCACAACGCATAATTTGGAAATTGTCTTTGAGCTAAAACTAAAGCAAATAAACTCTGACGCCAAGGGGAGAGTTTTTTTAACAATTGATAATATTTTTCGCCAAAAATCATGCGCAACCTCAAATTTTAGGAACTAAAACAGTATAAAAATGCAGATAAAAGAAGGTACTATTCGCATTATAGTGTATACTAAAAAACGAAAATAATACAATTTACTAAAAATAAATAAAGCCTTAACTACTGCAACTACAGACTATGGAGTTTTGCTAAAGGAAGATTTTTCTTTTGCAGAACTTTTTGCATTTAAAGCTAATGCTTTTTATAGAGGTGTAGTTGTGAATAATAACGAAAAAAGTAGTTATAAAAATAACTTAAACGATACAATGATTTTTGAAGACTACATTTCTAAAGAGGCCCTAGGTGCTATTCCTTTTAAAGGACCTTTTTCAACTAAACACAGTAAAGCTATCTTAAGCACCTTTGTACTAGCTTTATTACTATCCCTAGCTACAAGTACCCTTTCTCCTAATACAGATTCAGAGGATGCTAACTCTAATTTAATCGCAGCTAATGACTCTCAATTAGTAGATGAGCAAGTTCCTTTAGCTCAAGCTTTTGGAATTCAGTCCTCTGCTGATTCATCAAATAAAGATCAATTAGAAAACTACGACGATACTCTAGCTGATGTAGATTTAGCTGATGCTGATGCTCAATTAGATTCTGAGGTTTCTGCTTTAGCTCAAAAAGTTGATAAAGACGAAACTATAACCTCAATAGGCGCAAAGTGGATCACCGAGTCCGTACAAAGTGGTGATAGCATTTCAAGCTTATTTAGTGACTTGAATATTCCTGCATCCACCCTAGTTTCTATCATAGATAGCCACAGTGGTTCAAAAGCCTTAATCAATAAGCTTAATATCGGCGATAAACTCTCCTTCTTAGTAGGTACTAAAGGTGAGCTTTTAGTATTTATTAAACCAATTTCTAAAACTGAGCAACTACGTTTTTATAAAGTAAACAACAAAGGTCAATACGAGTTTGTTCGTGAAAAACTAAATTCCTTTGCAATGGATGACGATGCTGCAAGTTTTGCTTTTGCTAAAGCAAGCACACCTGTTAAAGCTCAAGATAATACTAAGGCTACAGCTTTGGCACAAACAGAAGCACCAAAGGAAGTTGCTGCCTCTGCCCGTGGTCGTTTAGTTTTAGCTACAATTGAAAAAGGTCAAACCTTCTCACAGGCTGCTAATAAAGCTGGTATTACTTACACTGAGATCAATAAAATCCTGCAGATGTTCAAAGGTAAGATTCAGTTCTCCCGTAATGTTCGTGCAGGCGACACTATGAGAGTGCTCTTCTCTGACTCTCACGGTAAGGGCAAGATCTTAGCTGTAGAATTTAATTTAGCTCGTAGTGGTAAAGTAGCTTCCTACTTAAACCCAGCCGATGGTAAATACTATGATGAGCACGGTATGAACGCTACTAAGGCTTCCTTTGTACGTTTCCCATTCCATGCAAGAGTACGTGTAACCTCACAATTTAATCCATCTCGTCGTCACCCTGTAACAGGTCGCGTAAGACCTCACAATGGCGTAGATTTTGGTTTACCTACAGGTACTATTATTCAAGCACCTGCTGATGGTATCGTAGATAAGGCAGCTTACTCTCGCTCTGCTGGTTACTATGTAGTACTACGTCACTCTGGTGGCTTATCCACAGTTTACATGCACTTATCTAAGTTGTCAGTTAAAGCAGGTCAGCGTGTACGTTTAGGTACAGCTATTGCAAGATCTGGTAACACCGGTATTTCAACAGGTCCTCACTTACACTATGAAATTCGTGTAAATGGTCGTCCTGTAAACCCAATGCGTATTAACTTAGATAACCGCAAAATTCAAATCAATCAAAAGGCTCGTCAGGCATTTGCAGCTTCTGTAAAGCGCTACAAGCGCGAGCTTTACCAACAAAACCTTATCGCAAAACTGTAAACAGTTACCGCCACTAATGTGGCGGTTTTACTTTTAAGTCTTTCCTTGTTTTTGTTTCGTGACTAAATACTCAATTTTGTACTAACACTTTAAATTACATACGAATTTTTGACCTTTAACACAACTTAGTGCCTGTGATTGTGTTACTTTTAACTCATAAATAATTAAAAGTAAGGAGGCTACTATGTCATCATTAGAATTTGGTAAATCCTTCAATACTCAGTTACAAAATGTTGATGACAAGTACGGTTGGATCAATGACATGATCAAGGCACGTCAAGAGCTAGTACTCTTGTACATGAAGATCTTAAATGTGTCTTTATCTAGAAGCTCAAACCAAAACGATGTGTGCTACCCATCGTATGAGGATGTAACCAACTTTTGTAATCATTTAATTGACTACCTCTCTCACGGTCACTTTGATTTGTATCCAAAGATCATTGAATTGATTGAGAATGCTTCAGGTCGCTCTTTATCTATTGCAAACCGCTCTATGCCAAGAATTGAGCAGACTACAGAATACTTAATGCGTTTTACTGATAAGTACGCCGAAGATCTTGATGAGGATAAGATGAAGACTCTGCAACAGGATCTTGCCTCCATCGGTAAATGCTTAGAGATGAGATTTAAAAACGAGGATAGACTAATTATCGCCTTGCGCCTAGTTCACACTATCGTGTCACAGGCTTAAGTTTTATAAACTCTCTTTGTATCTCAAAGAGAGTTTTTCCTACACTAATGACAACAAATCTGTAACTCTCTTTACAGGAATTACTTGTACATTTTGAAGTTTAGTTCTTGGTGCATTATCAAAAGGCACAATAATCCGCACAAAGCCTTGCTTTACCGCCTCTAAAATACGCTCCTGACCAAAAGGTACAGGTCTTATCTCACCTGTTAAACCAACTTCACCAAAAGCAATGGTGCCTTTATCAATAGGAGCATTTTTAAAAGATGACATTAAAGCTAAACATAGTGGTACATCTGAGGAGGTATCCTCAATCTTTACACCACCTACGATGTTTACAAACACGTCTTGATCGCCTAAAGCAAAGTCTGCATGACGATGTAGTACGGATAAAAGCATCGCTAAACGGTTTTGATCAGTACCAATAGATAAACGTCTTGGGTTTGAGTAAAGGCTAATATCTACTAGAGCTTGTAGCTCTACTAAAAGAGGTCTAGTACCCTCCCAAGTTACCATAGGTAAAGAGCCTGCTGCCACATTCTCACTACGGTTTAAAAAGATAGCACTTGGGTTTTTAACCTCTTTTAAGCCTGTATCAGTCATCGCAAAGACACCGATTTCATTGACGGCGCCAAAACGATTTTTTTGACAGCGTAAGGTACGGTAACGCATGTCAGTACCAGCTTCTAAAATCACAGAGCAGTCAACACAGTGCTCTAAGATCTTAGGACCTGCTAAAGTACCATCTTTGGTTACATGGCCTACCATAAAGACACTTACAGACGATCTTTTAGCAAATTGTGTTAAGGCTGCAGCAGCCTCTCTTACCTGACTTACAGAGCCTGGAGCTGACTCAATGCCTGTAACATGCATTACTTGAATAGAATCTACAATGAGGATTTCAGGCTTTTCAGTTGATGCCATCTGACAAATTGCATCAATAGAGGTTTCAGCTGCAATTTTAACATTCTGGGTTTGAAGTCCTAAGCGATTAGCTCTTAGAGCTACCTGTTGTAAAGACTCCTCACCTGTTACATAAAGTACTTTATGCTGCATGCTTAATTTGGCAACCGTTTGTAGCAATAAAGTGGATTTACCAGCACCTGGATTACCACCAATTAACACTACTGCACCACGAACAATACCACCACCTAAAACACGGTCAAACTCTGTAAAGCCAGAGCTTATCCTAGGCTGTTTAGTCAAATCAATATTAGAGAGAGTACAAATACCAGTGCCTGAAGAGCCTGCAAAGCCTGTTAAGGCACGGGCTGCTACCTTTGCACCAGCATTAGGAGCTGTATCTACTAATGTTTCTACAATAGTACCTGCTTCATTACACTCTGAGCAGATACCTTGCCAACGGTGGTATTTAGCGCCACAACTTTGGCAGACATAAATACTTTTAGTTTTTGCCATTTTAAGAATTTAACTCTAATAACAATGCAACTGCAGTTAAATCTGAATAATTGATGCTAAAAGGAGCAGTCTTTTGAACTAATGGCTTAGCATGATAAGCAATACCTAAAGCAGCAACCTCAATCATTTTTAAGTCATTAGCACCATCCCCTAAGACAATGATTTGACTATCTTTAATGTTGTGCTCTTGTTGTAGTTTACGTACGCCTTCTTTTTTAACTTCAGCATCTACAATGCGCTTGTCAACTTTACCAGTTAACTTGCCATCAACAATCTCTAAAGAGTTAGCACACACCATATCAAGGTTGTACTTTTTCTCAAGCACGCAAATTAACTGCTCAAAACCACCTGAGCAAATACCTTTAACCCAAGAAGCTTTACTTACTGTCTGCATCAATACATCAAGACCGTCTGTTTCACGCATGATCTTTTTAACATCTTCAATTACAGAGGCAGAGCCATCTTTCAACATGGAGACACGTAAAGTTAAAGATTGAGCAAAATCTAAACCACCGTGCATAGCTTTTGAGGTGATTTCTGATACTTTATCAAATACGTTTAAGCGACGGGCAATCTCATCAATACCTTCAATTTGTACTGAAGTCATGTCCATATCTAAACAGATTTCACCTTGTTCTTTTAAGGTTGGGAAGCTGTTTGATGCAAATACATCAAAATCAAACTTATGATCTAACACAGCTTGCTTACAAAGCTCATGAGCATTAGTAGCATCAGTTTTGCACAATACAGCAATATGAGCATTTAAAGAGCCTGAGTTTATTTTGGTAAGAGTAAGTCCTGTAGTTTCACTTACCTTTGCAATAGCCTCATCTACATTAAAATTAGCATCTTTTTTAACAATATAAATTAAACTCATTTAAGGTTCCTATTAAATTACTTACGTTAGTGCAAAGTTGCTCTTGAAGCTTTGATAATTCACAAGAGCTTATTGCACTTAAATACTCATATTCTTTGATAATTAAACTTGGATCATACAAGCCTGTATGCACATAATCAAAATCAGTTTCTAATACTATATTATCAAGTCCTACCTTTTTTAGCACTTGATTTAATTTGTCCTGATTAAAGAGAATGTGGTGTCCAAAGGATAACTTAAAGCCTAAATCTAAGTAGTTTTTACATACTTCATATGAAAATGTCGTGTTATGAATAATACCACTTAAAAAGCCTTGATACTTTTTTAAAGCTTTTGTAAGTTGCCCATGGCATGAGCGAATATGTAAATTGACAGGCTTTTGATAATGCTTTGCAAACTCTAAGTGTTGCTCTAATACCGAAAGTTGAGTATCAAGTGGAGTTTTAATCTTTCCATCTAAGCCACACTCACCAATACCTACTACTCTTTTGTCTTTTAAAAGGTTTTCCATTAAAGTTTCATCAAACTGTTCTTGTGCTAAATACCAAGGATGGATACCTACAAAGACAGGAAGCTTTAAATTGAGACTATCTAGAGTTTTTAAAAGGTTACTACTCTCTTTTAAAGTAGTTGCAACAGCTATAGGAAAGATCTGATACTTTGATGCACACTCTGTGAGACTTTTGATATCCAAAAACATCCCTACATGCAAGTGTGCATCAATAAACATTAGTGCTCTCTTGTAGCACTAAACTTAACTTTAGGATAACGCTCCTGATTTAAGCTTAGATTTACGTTAGAGGTTGCAAGGAAGGTTAAGTTGTCACCACCATCTAAAGCGATAGATTGAGGAACTTTATTTTGAATTTCCTCTAAAGCTTTAGGATCGTCACTTGATAACCAACGAGCAGTAGTAACTGCTACAGATTCGTACTTAGCATCCACGTTGTATTCATGCTTTAGACGAGATACCACCACGTCAAACTGTAAGACACCTACAGCACCTACAATCAAATCGTTGTTGATGATTGGTCTAAATACCTGTACAGCACCTTCTTCAGATAACTGCATTAAACCTTTTAGCAATTGCTTTTGCTTTAAAGGATCATTTAAGTGAATGCGACGGAACAATTCAGGGGCGAAGTTTGGAATACCATTAAAGTGGATTTTTTCACCTTCAGTAAAGGTATCACCAATTCTCATAGTACCGTGATTGTGTAAACCTATGATGTCACCAGCTACAGCTGTTTGTGCTTGCTCGCGCTCACCAGCTAGGAAGGTTACTGCATCAGACACAATCATTTCACGACCTAATCTTACGTTATAGAGCTTCATGCCCTTTTTATAAGCACCTGAAACTACTCTCATAAACGCAATACGGTCATGGTGTTTAGGATCCATATTAGCCTGGATCTTAAAGATAAAGCCTGTAAGTTTATCCTCAGTTGCCACTACTTCGCGCTCATCAGCAACTCTTGATAGTGGGGTTGGAGCCCAATTTGTAAGACCATCTAACATGCAGTCCACACCAAAGTTACCTAAAGCGGTACCAAAGAAGACTGGAGTTAGTTTACCTTCTCTAAAAAGCTCTAAATCAAACTCGTTTGAAGCGCCTTTTACAAGCTCAATGTCGTCACGTAGTTGATTTGCCTCATCCTCACCTAACACCGCATCAAGTTCAGGGTTATCTAAACCTTTAATGGTCTTAGCTTTTTGGATGTGGTAGCCTTCACCTGAGTGATATAACATCACCTCATCATTTAATAAGTGATAAACACCTTTAAATAGTTTACCAGAGCCTATAGGCCAGGTAATAGGTGCACAAAGGATATTAAGCTCTTTTTCAACTTCATCTAACAAGTCTAGAGGATCACGAGTTTCTCTATCTAACTTGTTCATGAAGGTTAGAATTGGAGTGGTACGTAATCTTGTAACTTCCATTAACTTACGAGTACGATCCTCAACACCTTTTGCAGCATCAATTACCATCAAGCAAGAGTCTACCGCTGTAAGCACACGATAAGTATCTTCAGAGAAGTCCTCGTGACCTGGGGTATCAAGTAAGTTTACGATGCAGTTGTTGTAAGGGAACTGCATTACAGAGGTAGATACAGAGATACCACGCTCTTTTTCCATGTCCATCCAGTCGGACTTAGCATAGGTACCAGTAGAGCCACGGGCTTTAACCTCACCTGCTCTTTGAATTACGCTACCAAATAGTAAAACTTTTTCAGTGATGGTGGTTTTACCAGCATCAGGGTGAGAAATAATCGCAAAGGTTCTGCGCTTATTGATCTCATTTAATTGATTTTTATCTGCCATTTTTAATTTAAGTATGTTGTAAAAAAGATTGCGCTTATTTTCACTTATTTAGCGCAATTTAACAACTAAAAAATACAGTTGTTATGTGTTTTTTAGGCTTTTTTAAGCACAGTAAAAGGCTACAAAGTAGCCTTTTTATCTTAACTTAACAAGTCTAATAACTCTTCTTCAGATAGTTTCATAGCCTCAGCTGCAACATCTTGAGTACCTGATAAGAAGTCAGCTGCTAATTCACGCTTTTTAGCGTGCAGTGATAAGATCTTCTCCTCAAGAGAGTCTTTGATAACTAGTCTTACTACGTTTACAGGTTTAGTTTGACCAATTCTGTAAGCTCTGTCAGTTGCTTGATCTTCTACAGCTGGGTTCCACCAAGGATCAAGATGAACTACATAGTCAGCACCAGTTAAATTCAAGCCTTGACCACCTGCTTTAAGACTGATTAAGAAGACATCACCTTCACCAGCTTGGAAGTCTTCAATGGCTTTAGCACGCTTCTTTTCAGATGTTTGACCATCAAGATATTGATAGCTAATCTTTCTCTTATCTAAAGCTTGTTTAATCTTAGATAAATAGCCTACAAATTGGCTAAATACTAGTAGTCTGTGACCACCGCTTAAAGCTTCATCTAATAAATCTAAGAAAGCTTGAGTCTTAGAGCTGTCACCTACATTTAGCTCCTCGCTAAATAGCGCAGGATCGCAACAGAACTGACGAAGTTTGGTTAAAGCAGATAAGATTTGTAGACGACGCTGACCGTTTTTAGCAACTGGTAACTTTTCATCTTCAAGTTTTTCTAAGGTTTCAAGTCTTACAGTCTCATACAATTCTTTTTCACGAGTAGAGCCTTCAATACTAATTACCTGCTCAGTTCTTGGTGGTAAGTCATCAAGCACATCATTCTTTAATCTACGTAAGATAAATGGACTGATTAAAAGCTTTAGAATTCTATTAGAATTCTTGTTTTGCTTTACATCTGCAAATCTTTCGTGGAATTCTTTTTTAGTACCTAATAAACCTGTATTGATGATGTTGAAGATACTCCACAAATCATCAAGGTTATTCTCAATTGGAGTACCTGTTAAGGCAAGACGCATGTGAGCTGGAATTAAAGTTGCGCTCTTTGCTCTTTGGGTTGAGCTATTCTTTAAAGCCTGAGCTTCATCGTAAACTGCCATCTCCCACTTAATAGAAGCTAGGATTTCAGCCTCAATTGCGAACAAGCCATAACTTACAATGAGCACTTCGCCCTTTTGCATTCCCTCAACCATGGCTTTACGATCACTTGCTTCACTAAAGCGTTTTACCTTTAAGGTAGGGGCAAACTTAGCAATCTCATTTGCCCAGTTTTGACAAAGAGAGGTTGGGCATACAATGAGGATTGGTCCTTTTGATGCTAGCTTTAACATAGTGGTAATAGTTTGAATTGTCTTACCTAAACCCATGTCGTCAGCAAGACAAGCACCTACGCCCCATTGTGACAATCTGTATAACCAGGTAAAGCCTTCTTGTTGGTAAGGACGTAAATCAGCGCATAAGGTCTTTGGAACTTGAACCTCAAGTGCCATAGCCTCATCACGCTTTTTAATTAAATTAGTTACGTTGTCAGAGAAGGTGCAATCGACATCTCCAAGTAAAGATTGTAAGGCATTACCTGCTAGAGCATGAGCTATAAGCTCATCTTTTTTACCTTTTGAGGTTAGTGCACTTAATTTCTCAAGTCTTTGTCTTAAATCACTTTCAATAGCTACATAGTTCTCATCATCTAACTTAATAAAGTTACCTTGAGAATCTTTTAAGGAAGCTAAAAGTGCTTTTAAGGAGATAAATCTCTTATCGCTAAGTTCTACTTGACCTGATACTGTTAAGTAACCATTACCGTTAAGATCGCCCTTTAACTTAAAGGATGAGGAGCTTACAGAGCCTTTGACATACATCTTTTTCTCAGAGCCCCAATGGATAGTGCACTCCTCTTTATGAGAGTTTAACTCTGTTAACAGATCTAACATATCCTGTGGGTTGTCAGACTCAAAGTCATAATCATTCTCAGCATAGAACTCTTTTAGTTTCTTAAGCTTTGAAATTAAGTTTTTACTGCTCTCTTCTTCTACTGCAAAATCACGCTCTGCAATAATTGGCTCTGACTTATCATCCTTTTTAAAGAAGACTGAGTTTTCACCGTATCCTGGGATTTTATAAGGAGCTTTCTCATCAGCAATAGGCTGTACTCTAACCTTAGCAAAATAGCTTCTGCCATTAGTAGATAGGAGCATTACAGGTTTAGTCTCAGACTTAACCTTAGATGCCTCCATATCGTACACCACTTCAAGCTCACCGCTACGACCTAGAGCAATAATCTCTTTTAAGGCTTCTTCAGGGTAGGTATTTTCACCAATTCCCAACAAGTTTTTGATCTGCTTTTGAGTTGGGTTCAAGTTATAAATATCTAAAGTTAATTTTTTAGTATCCAATGTAAAGAAAACGGTTCCATCAGTGTTACCATATTCTCCACTACGTAAGTGAGTTGTAAGCTGATTTCCCTTTTTACTTACCACTAGTTCCAAACTCTTATTATTTACAGTTAATTTTTCGAAAGTAGGAGCTTTTGTAAGCTTATCCTCAGACTTTAGATAAACGTAAGGATGATCTACGATCAGTGGTAAGCACTTATCACACACAAAATATACATCTGAAGGTGTCTTTCTACCGTAGTACTTTATCTGATCAAATCCCATGAAGATCTTCATGTCTTTTTCTGAGATATATCCTGGTATATTTTTAGCCTTAAAATACTTCAACTCATCATAAAATTCAGCTTTTTGAATTTCCTTAGTATTCTCATTGATGGTAAATAAATAGCTTCTAGGTAATGATCTCTCATCTTTAAACACCCAACCTAAGTGTTGTGATAATTGAGCTTTTTTGGATTTAGCTTTTTTTAACTCAGCAGCTTCGTCTTCTATTTTCTTGATCTTTAGGATATCTTTTAAACTTGCAATTTGAGTTTTCCAAACACTGTCAGTATCTACAAATTTTGTAAAATCAAAGTAATCTTTTGATAGATCATCATATTTTGCATTTCTTAAAGCTGGATTTAAGGATGCGCATGTTTTATAGAGTCTTAAAGCGCAATTTGGCATCTTGCTATAGAAATTTTCAAACCATTCTTTTGAAAAAAACTTTGTGAAATCTATCTTTGTTGCGTAAGCACAAGCTGTATGGAAAATTATCTGACCTACAGAACAAAGTTCATTTGCTTGAGTACTTGTAAAAAGAGATTTAACGCTCTCTGCTAATTCCTCAAAATCAGCATCTTTTCTGCCATAACGATATGAGCAAATAGCTAAAAGAGCTGCGCAGACATCTTCACCAAATGTATCTGCAACTTTCTTTTTATAGGCATTGGTCTCTCTTTGCATTGTAGCAATGTCTTTATTTAACATTACTCTGCAATATTCGAGCATGAATTTTTCATTGCCAGCAAAATCGTATTTTTTATTTTCGGCTCTTTGTGCTTTTCTAAAAGCCAACATCGATTCATAGCATTTCTCAAATTCACCTTTAAAAAATCTATCGTACAAAAATAATAAAGAAGGTGTATTTTCCGTCAATGTTCCTGTTACAAGGTAATCATATATAGGTACATCACTCAAATTTTTAACATTATTCTTGATAATTCTAAAAAATAAATTAAAGCCAGAAGAAGTTCTGCCAAAAATAACATTGAAAAGTTTTTGATCAAACTGCTTTAAATTTTCCTTTGTAAAATTAAGCAAAACGTTTGAATCATCAGGAATAGAGTCTAAAGAATCAGCAAAATATTCAAAATTATATTTAAAAAACTTATTTGATTGTAATGATTCAATCTCACCAGAGCGAAACTTATGGAACTCTGTGCCTAAATATAATTTAATTAAAAATGATGTTTGAGAAACAAATAAAACAGTATCGTAATCTATTTGGTACCTGTATTGTTTGCAGATTTTATCGAATATTGACAATAAATTAAGATAAAAATCTTTCTTTTGGGAAATTAGAGAAGATCTAATCTCGTGAAGATATTTTGCATCAAAATCTAATTTATAACTAATTCCCCAATGAGAATTTGGATCTTCTCGAATACAAAAATACTTAGCAAAATCTTTTCCAACAATTCTTTCAAGATTTGTCTTTTCGGCATAAGAACAAAACATTCTTCCAAAATATAAATTTATGCCGAACATATAATGCTCTCCTATTTGAGGAAAGACTTGATTAATAATATGAACAAAAGTACCAGACTCTTCAATCGCATTTGGCATAAAAGCCTTGATCAATAAAAGATTTTGGAAATCAGATTTAGAGGTTAAACCATCTCGTTTTAAGACAATATTATCAATATCAAACATAACTAAGTACCCTTTTAAATAAAACTTGCTTATTCTAACATGCAAGACGATAATTTTTCTTAAAAAAGCGCAAATTTAAAGGCTTTATGCTATAGTGACTAAGTCATTTTTAAGGAGATTAAAATGAAAAAGAAAAACACAAAACTTAAGGTTAGAAATTTCGTGCAAATGCACGTGATGGAATTTAATAGACCTACCGTGTTCAAAGACAAAAAGAAAGAGCTTAAAAAAGGCTATCAAAAACACAAAGGTCATTTTGATGAGAATAGAAAGGATTTTTACGTAAGTGAAAATCCTTTTTTATTACACGTAGCTTAATTACTTTTCTGCAATTTTTCTTCACTCCTCTGTCTTATTAAACTTAGCTTTTAAACTATCCTCGCCATCTTAACAAACCACAGAGTTTTGCTTTTATCTAACACTTTGCATAAGGTATAATGCTCAAAAAATTTTTGAGGATCCTTATGACTAAAGACGAATTAGTAGAAAAAATCAAAAAGATTTTAGCCCTAGCAGAGAGTTCAAATCCAAATGAAGCAGCTGTTGCACTGCAACGTGCGCAAAAGCTTATGGAAAAGTATAAGATTGAGGCATCTGATCTTGATAATGACTGCTCTATTTCCGAGATTAAAGTAGAGCCAGTTACAGGCTTAAAATCTCGTGATTGCACTTCTTTACTTTTAGGTATTATCTGTAAAAACTTTGGTGTAGAAGCTTTCTCATTCTTTAATAAGTCTTCTTTATCATATGTAATCTTTGTAGGACCTAAAGAGATTTTAGCTAGCTGTGAATATGTCTATGTGTTGCTTGCAAGATATACGCTTGCAGCTCAAAAAAATTACAACACTACAGTTTGGGGCGAAACTTTACTAGAAGTTGCACATCAGGACTTTTACACTGAACAAATAAAACGAATTAACCCAAAGTTTTATAAAGATTTCTTAGGGGAGATTATCGAAACCGTAAGTAAGGCTAAAGACTTAGACTTACCATCCTTTCATCTTGAATATCTTGGAAAGCAATTCCAAGCTTATCTAGATGTTTATAAAGACTACGACTATGAATCTACTAAAAAATTCTTCCAAAAGATGGTAAGCGATAAACGCAAAGCTTTCTTAAATGGCTTTTTATTAGAAGTTGCAAAAAAGGTTCAAGAGCTTGCTCTTACCGATGAAGAAACAGACAACATTAACGCTTATCTCAAAAAGAATTATCCTCAATTGCGTACTTACCATAAGAGAAATAAAGCAATGTCTGATCAAGAAGTAAGTGCTTTTAGTGCAGGACAAAATGAAGGTCAAAAAGCTCAGATCAATACTGCTATTAACAATCACGCACCTGAAAGAAAAAGGCTTAAGTAGCATTTTTGAGCTCTATCTTTATTAGGCATAAGTAGTAGCTATCGGCTACTACTTATCAAAAAATTTAATTATGACCAAGTCTTATGGCTTAATTTATCAGCAATCTCTTCAACGCTAGGCATGCAATCTTTATCATTTACTCCAAGCAAACAAGAAAGATCAAAAATTCTAGATCCCATACATCCGCCAGGTGAGTCCTTTTTGTAATCCATTTCGTAAAATTTTTCAACAAAGAAGTAGCGATGTTTTATTGTTCTTAGATCATAACCATGGCTATCTCCATCTGCCATTGCATCTACAATTAAAGACTTTCTCTCTTCAGTAAGCTCTCCAAATTCTGTTTCATATTCAATTCCGTTTGGAGTTTCAATTGCTGTTATACGAGCACATATCTTACCTAATGCTCTGACACTTTTGTTTTTATATAAAGCAAGATAATCATGTGCTCTAAAACCTCGGCTTGATTTGTCATAGTAAACGTTACTTGCAAGATTAAAATCCAAGGTCGTTCCTGCTAATTGCATTCTCATGAATTTCCATGAATCTGCACCTAAAATCAATCCATCTACATAACAATAGTTAAGGTAGTCATCAAGCACATCTTGCATTTTATAATCTCTGTCATCTATAGTAGCTTGAATAGCATTAATTAACTCCTCAAATGTAGTATTGATATGACGAATAGGTGATTTCGGATTATTTTTTCTGTTATATTCTTTTAACTTGGTTTCAAATTCAGATAACGTTTCTTTTTTCATAGGTTCTGATGCTAATGAAATCAAAACTTTATTTTTCACATCTCCAAAGACAGTTAAATGTCTCTCAAGTTGATTGGAGTAGAACCAATCAGTTATTTTTGTTTCCACAACTATCTGAAAACCAGCTTGAGTAATAATTGCATCTGGAACACTGTTTTTTCCTTTAGCTTGAATATTAAATTCAAGCTCAGGTTCAAAAGAACTATCAAAATATTCCGACTTCAAGAAATTGTAAAACTTATCTGTTGAATAGTAATATAACCTAGACAGTACTGACTACTCTCCTTGGCAAGCCAAGGAGGTTCTTACCTGATGACATTATGCTGTAAACTTACATCATTTTCAGACTTGGGTAATACAGTCTTTCTGTCAGAGCAGAGAACTTAACAACCGTGCAGTCTTCTGACCACATCTGCGCTGTTTAAAGGCGCGGGTTGTATTCGAGATAATTCTCAGGAGGCGTAATCAGTCCCCCTAGTACTTTTAGTAGCTAGAAACCAATATTGCTGTTAGCTACTTTAATTTTAAAACTATCCTATTCCAATTTATTGGTATAGAAATGTTAGTTTGTATATTATTAAAATTGATTTTAGATATTAATATTTTAATCTAAAGTAATCAAATTAAATGTAATATATATTATTTATTTGTTATTGTAAAGTGTTCATTTGTGGCTTTCATCCACACAGCAAGCTGTGTGGTTTTTCGCCAATGTTTTATAACATTGTATTAGCTGTAGCAACGTTTTCTTTTGAATGATATCTTTGAAAATAATGTACTTTCACCTAATTTTCCCTTTTAATTTAACTAAGAATTTTACACAGCATCTATTTAGTCACAAATTTCTACCTTTTTTGGTCACATTTTTATGTGTCCAAATGGATTTATAGGTAATTTATGCCGTAATTTCGATTTTTATGCTTTTTTGTAATTTGGTAATTATTCCATTTATATTTCAAATAGATAAATGAAGATAAAACTAGACATTTTGAACATTTTTTGAGGGGATTTTTATTAGGAATGGTGCCCAGGATGGGACTCGAACCCACACTCTCGCGAACTACCACCTCAAGGTAGCGTGTATACCAATTTCACCACCTGGGCAACCGTGGAATATAATATCAAATTCTGTTGATTTGTAAAGATTTAAGCTTAGTAATGATAAGCTAACTCATGTTTTTTGAGCAGAGGATCTTCAACACCCGTTAACAGCTTCTTGTAAATTACATCGTAAAGTAAAACGTTCTGTACGTACTTTCTTGTTTCCGTAAATGGGATATTCTCTACATACATAGCTGCATCACGAGTATAACCATCTTTTGACTTCCAAATGCCGATACGACCAGGACCTGCATTGTAAGCAGCTGCTGCAAGAATACGGTTATTGTCAAACTTACCTAGCATTTCTCTTAAGTAAGCAGAGCCTAAACGGATGTTATTCTCTGGATCGATAAGATCGCGCTCACTTCTGTAAGGCCAACTATTCTTTCTTGAAACCATCTTAGCGGTATTTGGCATTAACTGCATTAAACCTACAGCACCAACAGGTGATCTTACAACAGGGTTTAGCATACTCTCTTGTCTTGAAATACCGTATAGGAAAGACAATGGAACATTTGTTGATTTAGAGTACTTCTGATAATAATCTAAAAATGGTTTAGGGAATCTGTAGTCTAAAGCATCCCATCTTTTACCTGCAATCACACTTTGAATTGCATAGTTGATATGACCTGTAGATAAAGCCCACTCAGCCATCATCATAGCTTCATCATTAGTGCCGTATTTAGCAACTTCCCTCCACTCAATAGAGGCATTACTATCCTCCATAGCTTGGAACTCAAAGAATCTTATAGCTGCAAGGTTATTCTTTACACTATCAGGCCACTTAGCAGTCTTTGATAGATGCTCATGTTTAAAAGGTAACTTTTTTCCTAGTTTTTGAGCTGCTAAAAAGCCAAAGAAACTTCTGTCTTTGGCAACCTTATTCATAAGAGTATGAGCTTGCTCTTTCTTGCCTAACTCCAAAGCTGCACGAGCTTTCCAATACTTCCAGTTAATCTCAGCTTTGTCTTGTACAGTTAAATGATCATACAAATCGTAAACGATTTGCCACTGTGCAAACCAAATAGCACGGCGCATACGCATTAACTTGATGTCCTCAGACCATAAGGTTGCAGGTAGGTTATGATCTACCCAAGTTACCTGCTCTAAGGTAGAGCTTCTTGCTAAAAAACCTTTAGCAATGATCTGAATAATCTCAAGCTTTTCAGTCTCATTTAACTTGTACTGCTTGATAAAATCGTTAAAGTAAGGAGTAGCATCCTTTGGTGACAAATTAGCAAAGCGTTTATAAGCTAAGATAGCAGCTTTGTGCTCATCGTCAGTGCTGTTTTTAACCTCTTGCTTTACTACCTTTATAGGATCGTCATATAAATCCATAACGATAGCTACTCTATTAGCAAAAGGACTTGAGGCTAAAGTACCTGCTAAAGTTGCAGTAGTATCAGTGTAGCTTCTCATAATGTAAGCTTTTTCAAACTTCTCAAGTCTTACATTGTCACCTAAATTACCTTGTTTACCCCAAAGATAGATTAAGCCAGAGCACCCTGATGGGTATGGTTTTAACTGTAAATAAACCTTTTTAGCAAAGACAGAGGCGTTCATATCAGCCTTGCCAGTTCTCCACTTTGCTTCATAAAAACGGCACTGAAGCTCTTGTTGTGATTTGGTAAGCTCAGATTTATCGTCAAAAGGCTTCTGCTTAATTAAACCTAGTACTTTTGAGTAGTGACCTTCATCTGACAAGAAAGTGATGTAACGCTTTTTTAAGATCTCAGATAACTCTTTATGATCTGAAGATTTAATAAACTCTTTTACTTTATTGTAATTTGAAGCTTTTAAAGGGGTAGTTAAAGCATAGTAATCAAGATAAACATCTAAAGGATAGCCTTTTAAATGCTCTTTTCTAATACGACTTGCAGTCTCAAAATCCCCTTGTTTAATGGCTTTTTTAGCATCAAAGTAGTATCTGCGCTTTGAGATTAACTGTGCGTTAGTTTCAAGAAGAGGGTTATCAGCTTCAATATTACTTGGTACATAGTCAGAGGCAATTGCTAAATCCTGTAAAGTCGGCTTTTTTACAGGTGGTAGACTTTGAGCTTTTTTATTTTTGTTGTGTTTTGCTACAGTCTTTTTCTTTTGTGACTTTGATGCGTTACGCTTGCTGTTTTTAGAAGCAACAGCTTTGCTCTTTGCCTTTTTCTTAGCGGTTGTTTTAGCTTTAGTAGTCTTTTTTGCTTGTGAGGATTGAGTGGCAGTTGAGGCTTGGGTAGTTACAAGACCAAAATTGCTTACTAAAAAGATAGGTAAAATTAAACTTAAGAAAAATTTTTTGATAATTAAATGTTTCATGACTGCGCCACTGTCTATACATTTTACATAGGTAAATTATACGACAATAGCGCAGAAATTAAAGCGTTAAGCTCTACTAAACACAGTGTAGTAGCCAATTATGAGCAATACAGCAACAATTGTGGTTAGGATATAACGGTAGTAGAAGAATAATTTAGGAGATAAGCTAAAGCCCTCACCTACATTAGCTTCTTTGATATAGCGATGCCAACCCATACCTGATTTTGAGGTAACAAAGAGTACAAAGACTAAAGAGCCTATTGGTAACACGTTATTGGAGATTAAGAAATCACAAAAATCGGTGATATTAGTACCAGATCCAATTAGGTGCACGTCTGATAAAGAGTTAAAGCCTAATACTGGTAGGATTGCAAGTAATAAAATTACTACAAAGTTAATCAGCACAGCCTTTTTACGCTCTAGCTTGAATAACTCTAAGTTTGCAGCAATGATATTCTCAAACACAGCAATTAAAGTAGACACAGCGGCAATTAACATGAATAGGAAGAATAAAGCTCCCCAGAAAGCGCCAAAGGTCATATTTGAAAATACCATGGTCATAGATACAAACAATAAGTTAGGACCTGCATCTGGTGAAATACCATAGGTATAGCAGGCTGGGAAGATTACAAAGCCTGACAATAAAGCTACTGCGGTATCTAAACCTGCGATAAATAAAGCTTCATTTAAAAGACGGTGACGCTCTGACATGTAGCTACCAAAAATAGCAATACCGCCCATACCTGTAGATAAGGTAAAGAAAGCTTGTCCCATAGCAGCCCAAATAGCCTCGCCCCAACGACCTTCTAAGTTTGCATAGTTAGGTTTTAAATAGAAACTAATACCTTCACTAAAACCATCTAAAGTGCAAGATCTTATCGCCATAAAGACTAATAGACCTAGTAATAGAAGCATTAAAGGCTTAGTGAATTTCTCCACGCCCTTTACTACACCTAAAGCAACAATCATAAAAGCTACTGCAATTACAGTTGCCATGCAGGTAAATAAAGTTACAGGGCTTTGTAAGATTTCACCAAAGTTTGCCTGAGCTACTTCCTTTGGAAGGTTACTTGGCACCTGACCAAAAGCAAAATCAAAGAAGTAGTACAACATCCAGCCTGTGATAATGCCATAGAAGGACATTAAGATGTAGTTACCTGAAATCTGCCACCACTTGTTGTAGTGCCACTTTGAACTTTTGCTTTCTAGTTTCTCATAGCAATAAGCAATCGATGCACGAGAGGCTCTACCGATAGCTAATTCCACAGTTAATAGTGGAATACCTAAAGCTACTAAAAAGAATAAATAGATGAGCACAAAATATGCGCCACCATACTGACCTACAATGTATGGAAAACGCCATACATTACCAATACCTACCGCACAACCTGCGGCAATTAGAATGAAGCCTAAACGGCTTTTAAATAATTCTCTTGCCATGATTTAATTATTTTGCAAAAAACAATTGATAAATACCTACTACATAAACTACTAAAACAATAGCTGTGAGTACATACTTGTAGTAGAAGAATAGTTTGTAGGACATGTTAAAGCCCTTACCTACATTACATTCATCAATGTAACGCTTAAAGGTCATACCAGTCTTTGAACAAACAAAGAGTACAAATACTACAGAGCCTAATGGCATGATGTTATTTGAGACTAAGAAGTCAAAGAACTCTAAGAAACTTGAATCAGAGGAGATGATATGCACATCTGACAAGAGGTTAAAGCCAAACAATGGTAGTAAACACATAGAGGTAATTACTACAAAGTTAATTAACACTGACTTTACACGGCTTATCTTGAATAACTCCATGGTACCTGCAATAGAGCTTTCAAACACTGCAATCATAGTAGATACAGCAGCAATTAACATGAATAGGAAGAATAAAGTACCCCAAAAACCTCCTAAAGCCATGTTAGAGAATACTACTGTCATAGTCATGAACAATAGGTTAGGACCAGCATCTGGCTCAATACCGTAGGTATAACAAGCAGGGAAGATCACAAAGCCTGATAAGAAAGCTACGATAGTATCTAGCATTGCAATAAAGATAGCTTCGTTTAAGATCTTATGTCTTTCAGACATGTAGCTACCAAAGATAGCAATAGCACCAAAGCCTACAGATAAAGTAAAGAAAGCCTGTCCCATTGCAGCAAAAATAGCTTCACCAAAACGACCTTCAAGTCTTGAGAAGTTTGGCTCTAAATAGAATTTAACGCCCTTTACAAAACCGTCTAAAGTAAATGATCTTAAAGCCATAAAGATTAGCAATAGAATTAGAATTACCATCAATGGCTTAGTAAATCTCTCAATACCACGAATAACACCTAAAGCAACAATGCTAAAGGAGAAGATTACGGTTGCTAGCACACAAATTAACATGGTGCTTGGTGAGCCTAGTAAAGCTCCAAAGTGAGAGGCTGCCTCATCACGAGTAATGCCTTGAGGAATAGAGCTAGAGGCAAAGGATACAAAGTAGTAAAGCATCCAACCTGCGACTACTACATAGAAGGTCATCAAAAAGTAGTTACCACTAAATTGCCACCACTTGTTGTGGTGCCATAAAGCTTTAGGCTGCTCTAGTTTCTCATAGCAATAAGCCATAGAGCTTCTTGAAGCTCTACCGATAGCTAATTCCACAGTTAATAGTGGAATACCTAAGGCTAATAAAAAGAATAAGTAAATTAGCACAAAGTAAGCACCACCATACTGACCTACAATGTATGGAAAACGCCAAACATTACCAATACCTACTGCACAACCTGCTGCAATAAGTAGGAAACCTAATCTTGTTTTAAAAATTTCACGTGCCATAGAGAGCCTTTAAGAGAAATACTTAGTATAAATTGCCACATATCCTTGAATTAAAAGGAAAGTTACAATTACAGGTAACACGAACTTAAAGTACCATTGAACCTTTGGACTTAGCTTAAAGCCATTACCTAAATTAGAGGCTTGTAATAGGTTGTCATAACCCCAACCAAACTTCCAGGATGCATAAAGCACATAGATAATAGAGCCTATTTCAATGATATTTTGAGAAAGGATAAAATCGTAAAGATCTAAAATCACGCTATCTTTACCAAATGGGTGGATAAAAGATAAAACGTTGAAACCTAAAATTACTGGGATTGCTAAAGCAATAATAATTGCCATATTGATAAGCACTGCTTTTACACGAGTAATTTTAAATAAATCTAAACTAATACCTACAATGTTTTCAAATACTGCAATGAGCGTGGAGATTGCAGCAAAAAGCATGAATAGGAAGAACACACCGCCCCAGAATATACCGTATTCCATATGTGAGAATACAGATACTAAGGTTACAAAGATAAGTCCTGGTCCCTGACCTGGCTCTAAATGAAAACTAAAGCATGCTGGGAAGATAATGCAGCCAGCTAGCAGTGCCACAATAGTATCTAGAACAGCTATCGTAATAGATTCATTTACAATAGCTTTGTTTTTGGACATATATGATCCAAAAATCTGAATAGAGCCAATACCTACACCTAAAGTAAAGAAAGCTTGACCACAAGCTGCTGATAATACTTCAGATAAAGGATATTGAGAGAATCTTTCAAAATCAGGCTTTAAGTAGTAGCTTAAACCTTCTTGGCAACCTGGCATTCTTAAAGCTTGTACTGCTAAAAAGATTAAGAGTAAAAATAACAATACCATCAAAGGCTTGGTAATTTTCTCAACACCTTTTCTCAAACCAAAAGCACAAACGCTAAAAGCAATTACAGTTACGATGAGTAAACATACTATCTGACTTACAGGTGAGCCTAACATTTGACCAAAGAATTGACCTGACTGCTGTGGAAGCATAGGCTCTTTAGTAAATTCTCCTGAGAACATCTTATAGGTGTAATAAAGCATCCAACCTGTAACCATTGAGTAAAATCCCATGAGCACATAGTTACCTAAGATCATGAAATATTTACTGTAATACCACTTAGTATTAGGGGTTAGGGTTTCAAAAGAATAACCTACAGACTTACGAGAAGCTCTACCTACTGATAATTCGATAGTAACTAGAGGGATACCTAGTAAAAGTAAGAACAGAATATAGACAATTACAAATAAAGAGCCACCATATTGACCTGTAATATAAGGAAATCTCCATACATTACCTAAACCAATGGCGCAGCCAGCTGTAATAAGTAAAAATCCAAGTCTTGAAGAGAATTTCTCTCTATCTAAATTAAGCTTGTCAGACATTGTTTTCACGCTCAAAAAAGGCCCGTTTTCACGAGCCTTTCTACCTTATAAAAATATTTAATTATGCCTCATCTTTAGGTGAGTTTTCGTAAGGATTGGGCATAGTCTCTTGTACATTTTCAGTCTGTGCTACTTCCTCTAAAGCTACAGTCTCTTCAGCTGGAGTTTCAGCTTGAGTTGACTCAGCTTGTGCAGCTTGCTCTTGAGTAATAGCCTTGATTGATAGACGGATACGACCAGTGTTATCAATATCAAGTACACGTACACGAACAGTATCACCTACACGTAGGTAATCATTTACGTTCTCAACACGATCTTCAGTGATTTGAGAGATGTGAACTAAACCATCACGACCTGGTAGAATGTTTACGAATGCACCAAAATCAGTGATTCTTACAACAGTACCGTCATAGTCATGACCTACTTCAACTTCAACTAATAGATCTTGAATTCTCTTGATTGCTTCATTTGCTGAGAACTCAGAGCTTGCTGAAATCTTAACTGTACCATCATCCTCAATATCAATCTGAGAGTTAGTATCAGCTTGAATTGAACGAACGTTAAAACCACCCTTACCGATAACTTCTTTAACCTTGTTTGCAGGAACCTTAATGGTTACTACACGAGGTGCAAATGGAGATAGGTTCTCACGTGGTGCAGGGATTGCCTTGTGCATGATGTTCAATAAGTGGATACGAGCAGCATGTGCATCAGTTAAAGCATTCTGCATAATCTCACGGGTAATACCGTCAGTCTTGATATCCATTTGAAGTGCAGTTACACCATCTTTAGTACCTGCTACCTTAAAGTCCATATCACCTAAGTGATCCTCATCACCCATGATATCAGTTAGGATTGCTACTCTATCGCCTTCTTTTACAAGACCCATTGCAATACCAGCAACAGGAGCGCTGATAGGTACACCAGCATCTAATAAAGATAAGCAACCAGAGCATACTGAAGCCATTGATGATGAACCATTTGACTCAGTGATTTCTGATACTACACGGATTGAATATGGGAACTTCTCCATTGGAGGTAATACAGCCTTTAGAGCACGCTTTGCTAAACGACCGTGACCAATTTCACGACGTTTTGGTGAGCCGATTAGACCAATTTCACCTACGCAGTATGGAGGGAAGTTGTAGTGAAGAATGAATCTATCTGAACGAACACCTGACATATCTTCAAAGATCTGAGCATCGCGCTCTGAACCTAGAGTACAAGTACCGATAGACTGTGTCTCACCACGAGTGAATAATGCTGAACCATGAACACGTGGTAGGATACCAGTTGCAATGGTAATAGGACGGATCATACGTAAAGTACGACCATCGATACGCTTTTCACCAGCTAAAATTCTCTCACGAACAATGTTTCTCTCAAGCTCGAAGAAGATCTTAGCAATTTCGTTATCTTTTTCTGCCCAAGCTTCGTTAGATGCCTTTAACTCTTCAGTTACATCCTTTTGAATTTGAGCTAACTTATCTTGACGCTCTAGCTTATCCACAATACGGAAAGCTTCGCCAACAGCTTCTTGAGCCTTGGTCTTTACAGCTTCGATTAAAGCTGTATCTTCTTGTGGTTTTACCCAATCCCAAGCTGGTTTGTTTACTTTCTTAGCAAACTCTTCAATCTCTTTGATTACAGTCTGTTGTTGCTCGTGACCGTACATAACAGCACCTAGCATTACAGACTCAGGTAAGCAGTTAGCCTCAGACTCTACCATTACTACAGCTTTTTCTGAGCCAGATACTACTAAATCAAGATCTGAAACCTTTGACTCTGAAGTTAATGGGTTTAATACGTATTGACCATCAATGTAGCCTACACGTGCTGCACCTAGAGGACCATTCCATGGAAGGCCAGAGGTTGATAAAGCAGCTGAAGCTGCAATGATTGAAATGATATCAGTTGGAATTTCAGGATTTGCTGACATTACAGTTACAACAACCTGAACTTCGTTTACGAATCCATCAGGGAATAAAGGACGAAGTGGACGGTCAATCAATCTTGAAATTAATGTCTCACCTTCAGTGGCTCTGCCTTCTCTTCTGAAGAAACTTACAGGGATTTTACCTGCTGCATATGAGCGTTCTTGATAGTTTACTGTTAGAGGGAAGAAATCACGACCTTCTACTTCCTCTTTACGATTGCAAACAACAGTTGCAAAAACTGTTGTATCGTCCATTGAAGCCATTACAGCTGAGTCTGTTTGACGACCAATAGCACCAGTTTCTAAAGTGATTGTATGACGACCATATTTAAAGGTGTGTACAATTGGATTTAAATTCATCAGTTTTTCTCCACTACGCCCCACGAATTTTGCCGCTTTTTGTGGGATGATAAAATTTGGGCGGCTCACAAGCCGCCCTTTCCAGACGCTTTAATTAGCGACGGAGCTTTAACTTCTCAACGATTGCAGTGTAACGTGCAACGTCTGAAGACTTCAAGTAGTCAAGCAACTTACGACGCTGAGCAACGCAACGTAATAAACCACGACGGCTGTGATGATCCTTCTTGTGAGTCTCGAAGTGAGGTTGTAAATCAGCGATTCTTGCAGTTAATAATGCAATTTGAACCTCTGGATAACCAGTGTCTTGTGGGTTACGACCAAATTCAGCAACGATTTTTGCTTTCTGCTCTACTGTTAACATATTTAAATGCTCCATTTGTGAGATTAATAAAAACGCTTCCACACCGATCACAAACTCAGTTGAAAGCTTGCCAATTTTAGCATACTTTTTTTGTTGTATTTATTTAAAAGGCAAAAAAGGTAAAATTTTGTTAATTTTTGAGATTTAAGCTAGGTTTTATAGTTTAATTTTTAATTTTATCTAAAGCTAAATTTTTCTCTTTATATTTTAATGTTTACTATAGTTAGCATTGTACTAGTATAATGTTAAATTAGTTATCATTATTTCACTAACTAAATTTTATAATTTTTAATGTTTACTATAGTTAGCATAATTCCGCTATAATGATAACTATAGTTAACATTATTTATTTTTATTATGAAAAAGCTTCCAATTCCAATTCCTGTAACTTCTCTTTTAAAAGTTCTCGGCAACGACATAAAAGTTGCCAGAATAAGGCGCAAGATTACAATCGAAATTATGGCACAAAGAATGGGTGTCTCAAGATATACATATGCAGCTATCGAAAAAGGTCGTCCTACAGTTTCCTTTGGGTATGTTGCGACTGCACTTTGGATTTTAGGACTTTCGGAAAACTTAAAAACTGTAGCTTCAATCGAAAATGATCCTGTAGGTCAGGCTCTAAGTGAACAAGCCTTACCACAAAGAGTTGTTCGTAAAAGGAAAGAATCATAATGACTGATAATCTAAGTTACGTATTCGTAAATCTCAACAATCAAGATCATTTAGTTGGTAAACTGTGGTTTCACCAAAACAATGGAAAACAAAGCACCTCTTTTAAGTATGATGAGCTATGGCTAAAAAGTGATTATTGTTATCCATTAGATCCATTTTTACAACTTGTTGAAACAACATATCATACAGAATCCCCTAAAATATTATTTGGTCCTTTTTCAGACTGTGCACCTGATACTTGGGGAAGAACTCTTGCAAGGCGTAACGAGATGCTTAAAGCTAAGCAAGAAAAAAGAGCTAGACGAATGCTATCTGAATTCGACTACCTTATGGCAGTAAACGATTTTGCAAGGCAAGGTGCATTGAGATTTAAAACTGAGATTGATGGAGACTTTGTAAATGCTAATGAAAAAGAGGCTATTCCTCCGTTAGTGCAACTACCAAAGCTACTTAAAGCTTCAGAAAACTTATTAGAAGATAAAAACACAGCTTCTTCATTAAAACTCTTGTTAGAACCTGGTTCATCTCTAGGAGGAGCAAGACCTAAAGCTAGTGTAATAGACAATCATGGAAACTTGTGTATTGCAAAATTTCCAAAGAAAAATGATTCAAACAACAATGTGCTTTGGGAGTTTGTTGCCTTAACTCTAGCTAAAGAAGCTGGCCTTAATGTACAAGAATTTTCTTTAGAAAAAGTACATGACAAAGCGGTACTTATTCTTAAACGCTTTGACAGAGAAGGAAACAAGAGAATTCCTTTTTGCTCAGGCATGACCATGCTTAATGCAAGCGACGGACAAAGTGGTGAATTTAGCTATTTAAATTTAGCTGATATCATCAGAACCTACAGTACTAACGTTATTGAAGACTTAAAAGAACTTTGGTCAAGGATCTTATTTTCTGTTCTCATTTCAAATACCGATGATCACTTAAGAAATCATGGTTTCTTATGGGAAAGGGAAGGCTGGAACTTGTCACCTTTGTATGATGTTAATCCATCAGATGATAATACAGAATTTTTACAGCTAAATATCGATGACACTACTAATAGCGCTGAAGTTGAGGTGGTATTTGAGGTTGCAGACTACTTTGGATTAAGTAAAACAAGTGCGCAAGAGATCCTTAATTTACAACGTAAAGTAATCTCAAAATGGCAATCTGTAGCTAAAAGTATAGGATTATCATCCTCTGAAATTAGTTACATGAAACCAGCTTTTTCAAAGGTAAAATAAAAAGGTAGGATCCCCTACCTTTTCATCTACTTACCGATATTTGATGCAATCTTAATGATAGTATCGGTATAGAAGTCTGTCATGATCTGCTCATTTACAGTTCCAGATAAGAGTTGGTAAGCTCTTTTTACAGCGTGATAACCTTGTCTATCTGGCTGTTGGCAGACTACGAATTTAAAGATACCTGCTCTTACCATTTCTACTGTGGTATAGATATCGTCAAAAGCAATACCAATGATATCCTGACGATTTGTAGCAATAATGGCAGCGCCTACGCCTTGTACACCTGCACCTGTTACATAAACGCAGTTGATATTCTGATGCTCTTTTAAGTATTTAGAGGTCTCAATTTGAGCGGTGATATCTGAATCGTTAGATTCAATTTGCGCACAAATATTAAAATCAACCTTTAATGCCTCTAACTCTTCTTTAAAGCCTTCAATTCTCTGACGGTGACCGCACATAAGTTTTGAACCTGTTACCACAAGAATATCAAGCTTTGGTTGTTTACTGATTAAAGACAATAAACCTGCACAGGTCTTTCCTGCTTTGATATAGTCAGATCCTACATAACAGATTTTATTAGTATTATTTACATCTGAATTTACAAGAATTATCTTAATGCCAAGCTTTTGGCATTCATTGATTTTATCTGCAACCTTTGGGGTATCAATGGTTGCTAAACATAAAGCAGCACAACCTGATCTTTTTAATTCCTCAATAGCTCCAAGGTGAACCTCTTCGTTATAGCCTTGAACCTTTTTAACAATTACTTCTACGCCAAGCTCTTTATATTCCTCAATGGATTTATCAATACCTTCGATTACGCCTTCAAAAAAGGCATTACCGATACTTGGTAACATAATACCAATCTTGTATCTATCTTTTATGGAAGCTACTGCTCTACCACCACGATTTGGAACATAACCTAATTCTTTGGCTAAAGTTCTAATCTTAAGTTCTAATTCTTTTTTTACAGATCCGCGATTATGTAAAACTCTATCAACAGTTCCTCTTGATACACCTGCAGCTTGAGCTAATGTCTTTACAGTTACAGTCATAGTGCGATCCTTAAATGAACTTACTTATAAATCTTTGTTAATCATTATTTTTTAAAAGCTCTTGCAAAAAAAGCAAGAGCTTTAATTTTATTATACCGTCAAATTCTCACCAATTAAGCGACCTGTGGTTACCCCACTCTTACCCTCGTTAGAGTCTTTGTGAGCATATAGCCACTTGTTGTTGTGAGTTAAACAGCCACTCTCTCCTGAGGATGGCACATTCTCAGGCTTGTTAGTATTAGTATCCTTTGGTAATACTACCGCCATTCTAAAGTGATCCTCACCTGGAGCTACGCATGGAGCATAATGCAAGGTGGTTTCATAGAATAAAACTGCCTGACCTTTCTTAACTTTAAAGATCTCCACGTCGTTAGTATCGATAATGCCATCGTGAACACTAGTCATTGGAGCTACCATTAACAAGGCATCATTAGCAGCTACATTAAGCTCAGCATTACGGTGATACTCTAAAGCATTTAAAGCTTTATTGTGACCATTGCAGAAACCAATTTGTACCTTCAAGCCACCAAAGACTTGGTTTTGCATAATTGGCAACATTTCCTCAGTTTCTAGGATACTTGAGGAAGCTACATAATCAGTACCATCTGTAAGTGGTGTGGTCTCAAGTAATTCAACAATCTTTGACGCTGGAATATCGTCAATTACTTTACCATAGTGCTCAAACTCAACGTCTGTTACTAACTTATACTTTTCAGTTTCACAACCGTCTAACTTATCACGTAAAGTTGCAAGCTTAGCAAAAGCAGGACGCATAGTTGGGTACAAGAAAGAGTACAACTTATACACGTCATCATACTTAGCTGAAGCTACTTTATCCTCTTGTGAGCTTTGATCTGACAGTTTTACTAATTTTTTACAACCTTCCTCAACGGATGGGAAGATCCCTGCTGCTACACCAGCTAAAATTGCGGCACCTAGAGCAGGACCTTCTTTTGAAGTGGTAGTTACAATCTTGCACTTTAAGATATCAGCAAGTAATTGACGCCAGAATGGAGAACGAGCACCACCACCACAAGCGGTTAAATTCTTTGGCACAATCTCCATCTCGTGCAATACTTCTAGATTATGTCTTTGAGATAAGGTAATACCCTCTAAAACTGCTCTTGTCATATGAGCTTTAGTGTGCATAGCTGATAAACCAAAGAACACGCCACGAGCATTAGCATCTAATACAGGGGATCTCTCACCCATTAGATAAGGAAGGTAAATTAAACCGTCAGAGCCTAATGGAATGTCAGATGCTTTAGCTGTCATTAAATTGTAGACATCCTCACCCTTAGCCTCTTCTTCAAGCTTTTCTTTTGAGTAAAGCTCATCTCTCATCCAGCGCAAGGATAGACCTGCTGCTAAAGTACAAGACATAGCAGTCCAACTGTTTTTTACAGCTGCACAGAAAGTATGCACACGACCTAGAGGATCGATTGCAGGTTTATTAGTGTGAGCAAAAATAACACCTGAAGTGCCTAGTGTTACAAAGGCATCACCTTCTTTACATACGCCAGTACCTAAAGCTGCAGCTGCATTGTCACCAGCACCACCTGCTACGATAGTACCTTCTTTAAGACCTGTAAGCTCTGCAATCTCTTTAGTGATAGTACCAGCAATAGCCTCAGAGTCTACAAGTGGTGGTAATAAGCTCTTATCAATAGATAACTTATCTAAGATCTCTTGTGACCACTGACGTTTAGTAATATCTAATAAATTAGTACCAGAGGCATCTGAGATTTCCTGTGCCTTTTGACCTGTTAACATGTAACGAACATAATCTTTTGGCAAAAGAATAGTTGCACATTGTTTATAAATTTCAGGCTCGTTTTCTCTTACCCATAAAATTTTAGGAGCGGTAAAACCTGTTAAAGCAGGGTTTGCGTTGATTTCAATTAGTCTTTTTTTGCCTACTAAAGTTGTGATTTCGTCGCACTGTTTTTGAGTTCTAGCATCACACCACAAGATAGCATTACGTAATACTTTGCCATTTTTATCTAGCATTACCAAGCCATGCATTTGACCTGCGATAGATAAGGCTACTACGTCATGATTATTTACTTTACTTTCAGTTAAAACGGCTTTGATAGAATTGATAGTGGCATCATACCAGCATTTAGGATCTTGCTCAGCCCAACCATTTTTAGGCTGTAACAAAGGATATTCGATGGTTTTAGAGGCAATAGTTTGACCATTTTCGTCAAATAAAACGGTCTTAGTACCAGAGGTTCCTAAATCTACACCTAAGAGATATCGCATAATTTTCCCCAAAATATGTTTGTAAAAGAGGTTGTCGTTTTTGCTTAAATAATAATTGTTATAAGTGTTTTTTCTAAAAATAAGGTAGGACAAGCCTACCTTACTTTCAAAGTTTCTTTTACTAGTTAGTTACACGCTTTTGGACATCACGTCGATAACTACAGCTGCTAGCAATACTAGACCTTTAACAGCCTTTTGCCAGTTAGCATCGATACCTAGGATGGACATACCGTTGTTTAGCACACCCATGAAGATAGCACCGATAACAGCACCACCTACAGTACCAACACCACCGTATGCTGAAGCACCACCGATGAAGCAAGCGCCGATAGCATCAAGCTCATAACCAGTACCAGCCATTGGAGATGCTGAGTTGAAACGAGCTACGCAAACTAAAGCAGCTACAGCGGCTAAGAAGCCCATGTTTACGTAAGATAGGAATAATAGACGGCTAGTGTTAACACCTGACAATTTAGCAGCCTTCTCATTACCACCTAAAGCATAGATTCTTCTGCCAACTACAGTCTTATTAGCCACGAAAGCATAGAATAGAACGATAACTGCAATTAAGATTAAGATTAGAGGAATACCCTTGTTTTGAGCTAATAATAAGCTTGAGCCAATAATAGCTGCAAGGATGATACCGTGCTTGAATAAGAAGCCATACATAGGCTCTACTTCATAGCCTTTCTTAATCTTTGATACACGACTTAAGATAATACCAACTAGGTATACAGCAACTAAAAGGATAGTTACAGTAATAGTAGTTGAATAAGCCTCAGCCTTAACTGATGGGAAGAAAGAGGTAAAGATCTTTAAGTATTCAGTTGGGAATGGGTTGATAGTAATACCATCTAATACAATCAAAGCTAAACCGCGGAATAGTAACATACCTGCTAGAGTAACAATGAAGGATGGAATTCTAATATAAGCAATCCAGAAACCATGCCAAGCACCGATAGCAATACCTAAAAGTAAGCAAACTGCCATACCCATGTAGATATTACATTCGTTGTTAACCATGATAACACCGGCAACCGCACCTACTAAAGCTACGATAGAACCTACAGACAAATCGATGTTACCGCAACCGATGATTAAGAATAACATACCTACCGCTAGGATAATCACATAGCTGTTTTGGTAGATGATGTTAGTAAAGTTAGTTGGTGAGAATAATGATCCGTGACCAGTTGCTCTAATTGCAACTTCAAACATGATCATAACTAGAACTAAAGCAATCAATAAGGAATTGCGTTTTAGCATGTTTAAAATGTACATATTCTATTGCTCCGATGTAATTTTTTTGCCAGAGGTACGTAAAATTGCACCCATGATACTTTCTTGTGAGGCGTCTTTACGAGGCATTTCAGCTACGATCTTGCCTTCGTTCATCACGTAAATACGATCAGACATACCTAAAACCTCAGGTAATTCTGATGAAATCATTAGCACAGCTTTACCAGCTTCTACTAATTTATTGATTAAACAATAGATTTCGTATTTAGCGCCAACGTCAATACCACGAGTAGGCTCGTCTAGGATCAATACATCAGGATGCGCAAAGATCCACTTTGCAAGCAATACCTTCTGCTGATTACCACCAGATAGATTACCTACGTTCTGTAACACAGAAGCGCACTTTACATTCAGATCCTGTTTAAGCTCTTTTGCTGTCTTAAGCTCAAGATCTTTATCAATGATTTGATGCTCTGAAACTTCATTTAAATTAGCTAAGGTCATGTTAGTAGCAATAGGATTTTCAAGGACTAAACCATCGCCCTTTCTATCCTCTGTTACATAAGCTAAACCTTCTTTAATAGCCTGCTCAACGTTATTTAAATGAACTTCTTTGCCACGTAGTTTTACTTGACCTGAAATTTTTACACCGTAAGAGTGACCAAATAGACTCTTAGCAAATTCTGTTCTACCTGCACCCATTAGACCTGCAAAGCCTACTACTTCGCCACGGTGAATCTTGATAGAAACATTGTCATTTACTTTTCTATTTGGATTTAATGGATGGTAAACATTCCAATTATCTACTTCTAATAAAACTTCATCAGAAATCTTATGCTCAGCGCTTCTCTTAGGGAAACGGTCTGTTAAAGCACGACCTACCATGCCTGAAATAATTCTGTCCTCAGAAATATTATGATCTGTGTTATCTAAGGTTTCGATGGTAGAGCCGTCACGAATTACAGTTATGGAGTTGGCAATATAGGAGATTTCGTTTAACTTGTGAGAAATGATGATTGAAGTCATACCTTGATCTCTAAACTTAGAAATCAATTCAAGTAACTTCTGAGAATCAGTTTCGTTTAAAGAAGCTGTAGGCTCATCTAAGATTAACAAACGACAATTCTTAGAAATTGCCTTAGCAATTTCAACTAATTGCTGCTTACCTACACCAATATCTTTAATTAAGGTGTGAGGATCTTCATCTAAACCTACTAGCTCTAGTAATTCTTTTGCACGTTGATAGGTACGAGGCCAGTCTACAACATTCTTTGACATAGCCATAGTTCTTTCGTTACCTAAGAACATGTTTTCTGCAATGGATAGATAAGGTACTAAAGCTAATTCTTGGTGAATAATTACGATACCTTTATCTTCAGAGTCATGAATGGTATTAAATTTACAGGTTTCATCATCATAAATGATGTCACCTTCGTATGTGCCATATGGATAAACACCACTTAAGACATTCATCAAGGTAGACTTACCAGCACCGTTTTCACCAACTAGTGCGTGCACTTCGCCTTGTTTCACCTCTAAATTAACGTCTTTTAAGGCTGTCACCTTACCAAAACGTTTGGTGATGTTGTTCATCTTAAGCAAGATTTTATTGTCAGACATCTATGCTTTCTCCTAAAAACAGGCCAGTAAACTGGCCTGCCTAAACTAAAGTAATTTTGAATTTAAAGCTTTAAATAAAACTACTTAATTTCTTTTTCTGTGTAGTAGCCTGAATCAACTAATACTTCTTTTAAGTTGTCTTTAGTTACTACGATAGGAGTACATAGATATGAAGGGATAATACCAGTACCGTTGTTGTATGTCTTAGTATCGTTTACAGGAACTTCTTTCTTATCGCAGATAGCGTTAACCATCTCAACAACCTTATCAGCTAGTACACGGGTATCTTTGAATACTGACATGGTTTGTAAACCACGCTTCATGTTCTTAGCAGATGGCTTATCGCAATCTTGACCAGTTAGAATTGGGAAGTTGTCGGCATTATAGCCTGATGCAACTAGAGCATTGGTAATACCATTAGCTACAGAGTCGTTTGATGATAGAATTGCATCAAGACGAGTGCCTTCTGGACCATAACCATTAGATGCGATTAAGTTCTCCATACGCTTTTGAGCTTCTTCTGTTGACCAGTTTAAGGTAGCAACTTGCTCTTTTTTAGTCTGACCTGATAGACATACTAACTTACCACTGTCTAAGTATGGTTGTAGGATGTCCATAGCACCACCGAAGAAGAAGTTTACGTTGTTATCATCGATAGAGCCTGTAAAGAATTCGATGTTCTTAGGAGTTGTTGCATCATCCTTTAACTTTAATGCATCAACTAAGTAGTTACCTTGGATTTGACCTACTTTGTAGTTATCGAAAGTTGCATAGTAGGAAATTGCGTCTGAGTTCATGATCAAACGGTCATAGGAAACTACAGGAATACCCTTGTCCTTAGCACCTTGTAAAGCTTGGGTTAAAGCACCGCCATCAATAGGAGCTACAACAAGAACGTCACAGTTTGCTGAAACTAAGTTCTCAATCTGGCTTACTTGAGTTGGAATATCGTTATCACCAGCATAGTAAAGAACAACCTCATGACCTGCAGCTTGTAATTGCTTCTCTAGATTATGACCGTCTTGGTTCCAACGTTGTAATGACTGAGTAGGCATTGAAACACCAATCTTTGCAGCATTAGCAGTTGAAGCAAAAGCAGTGCAAGCAAGAACTGCACAACATAAAGTGGTCAAAGTTGTCTTAATTTTCATAATTATAACCTCATGTTTGATTTTCATTTGTGCATATGCACATTTTCAATATAAATCTAAATTTAAAAAAATGCACTAGCAATTAAAAATATAATTTTACAAAATACGATCACTGTCAAATAAAAACATTATCTTATTGATTTATATAGTTTTTATTTTTTTTAGTCTTAAGTTAATTTGTAGATATAAAATTCTTGGTGTGCATATTTTCGGTAATTTTTCAAACGTTTACATTTAGCACACATTTTTAACTTAAAGTGACAAAGATCACCTACTAACTATTTAAAATTTATAGAATTAGTACATTTACCTACTGTCTTAGGATGCACAGAAAATTTTTGGAGAGTTTTTGCTTAATTATTTTTACAAAGAGGTTAATTTTGTAGAATTTTAGAAATTTTAAGTCACACTTTTAGTTAAAAAGTATCATCGACCAACAAGTGGAACTTTAATGTAAGTTCCACTTTTCTATATAAGAAGGATAGTTTCTTAGTTTTGGTAGGAAATTCTTTGCCTTAATCACTTAGACAACTGCTTATACATAGTGCAGCCTTCCTCATCATTAAGCTCGCAGGCTTTTTTAAAGTGCTCTTTGGCTTTGTTAAGATCAATCTTAGTACCAATACCTTCTTTAAAGGCATAACCTAATAAGGTACAGCCTAAAGGACTGTCCCCTGAGCAGGAGATAGTAAATAAATCATTAGCCTTTTTAAGATCTTCTTTAACACCTTGTCCGTAGGTATACATGATGCCAAGATTTGCGCAGGCTAAAAAGTCATTAGTGCTACAAGTCTTTTGATAAATGCTGATAGCTTTTTCAAAGTTCTGCTCTACGCCCTGACCGTTTTGGTAAAGCACACCTACATTAGTACAGCCTTTGATATAACCAAAATTACAGCTTAACTCAAAATATTTAAAAGCTTTCTTATAGGCTTTCTCGTTACCTTCTCCCATAGCTCTAATACCTAAGTTAGAGCAAGCTTCACCATTGCTTAAGCTACAGCTTTTCTCGGCGTACTCAAGGTAAGTGTCATCGTTTTTCTCAACGCCTAAACCATTTTTATAAGAGTAGCCTAAATTTAGGCAGGCTAAAGAATTATTAGCATTACAACCGATGGAGAGATAATCATTAGCTTTTTCGTAATTAACGTTAGTACCAATACCACGTTGATACATGTAACCTAAGTTTGCACAACCTGTAGCATCGTATTTAGCACAAGACTTAGTAAAATTAGTCAAAGCTTTTTTGTAATCTCTATTAGTGCCCATGCCATTGATATACATGTTTGCTAGGTTATTACAGCTTTGAGCATTGCCTAAGGTGCAGCCTTTTTCAAAATTCTCAAAAGCTTTTTTATTGTCTACAAAGCCTGTAGAGCCTTGTAGGTATAAAAGACCTAAATTTACGCAAGCTTGAGGATCATTGTTGTTGCAAGATCTTTGATATAGGCTAGTTGCTTTAGAAATATTAGTTACTACGCCTTGACCTTTTTCATACATAAGGCCAAGTAAGGTACAACCTCTAGCATTTTGACCGCTACAGGCTTTAACAAAATATTGATAGGACTTATCAAAATTACGTCTAAGCTCGTTAGTGCCCGCATAAAGCACACCAAGATTAGTACAAGCTTCATAATTATTGACATTACAGCCTTTTTCAAAAAACTCTGTGGCTGCCACAAAATCTACATCTTTACGGTTTGGACTTGAAAGCTCTTTACCAATTTCATTGCATACAGAGCCTTCATGATTATCACAAGCTTTAATAAAGAAGGAGCGTGCTTTATCTAAATCTGCTACTATCTTTTTGCCAGTAGAGTCTTCACCATTTTTATAGATATTAGCTGCAGTTACACAAGCTTTACCATCGCCCTTACTACAAGCAAGCTCTGCTTTAAAAAGTTCACTTCTTGAGCAGGCACTAGTTACTAGCATAGCTGTAACTATACTTAATAAATAAAGGTGCTCCTTTAAGTTGATAATCATTTGCTCTTTGCCTAATTAAAAAATCTAATCCGCAATTTTACTATATTTGCAAGCTTAAAACACACACAAAATAAATACCTACACTTTACAGTATTTTTACACAATGCTTACATATTCTTTACAAAGACACTTTATCCTAAAGCAACAATCTATATGCTTAGGACATCCTAATATGAAAAATAATAAAGCTCCACATTACTTAAAAAATCTCATCAATTCAGATCAAGATTTTGTAGCAATTGTTGAAAATTTAATTGCTAACGATACCCAAGAACAGGCTCAATTAGATAAGAAAGATTACCAAACTGCTATCATCTCTGCTTGCATTGGTACAAGTGGTTTAGACTTATTTAAAAAGGTAGTAGCTGATGCTATCAAAGAGAAAGTATTAAGCGTAGTTGAAATTCGTGAAATCGTATATCAATCTCAAGCTTATACAGGTCTTGCAAACACTTATGCTTTTGTACGTGAGCTATCTAAGTACCTTGGCAAAAATGAAATCAAAGTACCAAAGACTTCAGAAGATCAAGATCCATTAAGTGCTGAGGTTCGTCTAGCAAATGGTCAGGAAATTCAAAAGACCTTATTTGGAACTTTACCAAAAATCGATGAAAAAGATCCTGCTGCCGTCTTACAAAAGCTAATCCGTGCTAACTGCTATGGCGATTTCTACTCTCGCCCTGGTTTATCCTTAAGATTAAGAGAGTTGTCAGCCTTTAGTATTTTAGTTGCTATGGGTGACACTAAAGAGCAGCTAAAAGCTCATATCCGTGCCAATTATGTTGCAGGCAATGAATACCTTGATTTAATTAAGGTTATCACTGCAATTGTACCTTTTGTAGGCTATGTAAAAGCAGTGAATGCCCTAGGTGTTTTATCTTTAGTAAAGCAAGATGAGTCTGTAAAACCTGTTGTTGAAAGTAAAGCAAGTCTACCTTCAACTAAAAAGGAAGCTACACCTTCAAAGAAGGAAGAAAAAGAAGCTACTGCTAAAACTGAAGTTAAGCCAACAGAAAAGATAAGAACTCCAGTTTCACAAAACCAACGTAATCAATCAAAGAAAAAGCACTAATACTTATTTTATTGCCTTTTAAGAGGATCTTGTGATCCTCTTTTTTTTACTTTTTAGACTTTATGTAGTTTAAAAGTACTTCATGCTCATCTTCAAGCAATAAGCCGTCATGATACAGCTTTTCAATCCTCTCAAGATTTGAAACTTGTACCTTAGTATCACTGCTTTGAATTGAGTGCTCTTTAGAAGGAGTTAAAACTTTTGCCGGCACTTCTTCCTTTAGCTCACGAGTATCGCTTCTTCCTAAAAATTTATTGGCAAACTTTTTAATCTCATCGTCAATTTCAGGTAAATCTAATTGAGATTGTAAGTGATCAAGGCTTGCCATCTGTTCTAATTGACTGTCTACACCAACATTTAAATCAGGATCTACATAAACGATAGGTGTGCCGTAAAACATACCTACTTGATCAACTTCCTTTTTATAATTCCAACAAGGTTTATGCTCAAAATATCTTGCGTACATAAACATAAATCTCATGGTTTTGACATTATCAATCTGCCATAAGTCTAAGTTTTGATTAAAGGCTGCTGCATCATAGAACATTGAGGACATGTTCTCGACGTTTGAGACATCCCATTTACTAAGATCTTGATTAAAAGAGGTGGCAAATTGAAACATGCCTCGCATGTTTTTAACTTTTGAGACGTTCCAATTACTAATATCTTGATTGAAGTTTTTAGCAAAGCAGAACATATAGGACATATCAGTAACATTTGAGACATCCCAAGTTTCGATACCGTCAAAGAAGAATCTTGCCTGCTCTGAGGTCTCTAGTACTGGTTCAAAAAGATGGCTCATATCTGTGATATGGCTAGTATCAATATCTTTTAACTCAATGTCCTCATCTAAAATTAACTTACGTAATTCTAGCTTGGTATGTGGGGTATATCGTGTTTTTCGTATGTTGAACATATCATTACCTTGATGTTTGTTTTTTTTATAATTGATTGGTAACAATACGAGTATAGAGGATCAAAAAGCCTAAAGGCTTGTTGGGAATTTAAAAGTGTGAAATGAGACTTGCGAAAAATTACCTTGGTGGAGGTGGCGGGACTCGAACCCGCGTCCCAATTGACTTCATCTTCGGCACTACATGTTTAGGCAATCTTTGATCTTAGTACCCGCTGCGGACCGCCACGCCACAAGATACCCAGTCTGATAAAAAGATTTAATGTTTCAACCTCAGACGGGGCTTCCACACGATCTAGTGAAGAACCGACCCCGGAATAACTAAGCGTCACTAGAAAGGCTTAGAACCGAGGGCTTCAAGCAGGTTATTAAGCTGCTAAAGCGTAGGTTTCGTCGTTTGCGACTATATTTATACGACTGTTTTACGAGAATTCGCTACTCGACATGCTCCTAGGACTAGGTGCAACCAGTCGAAACCAGAATCACCCCCAGGGTAGACAAAATTATACATGCTTTAAGTAACCTTATCAAATTGAAATTTATAAGATTTGCAAGCAAACTGTGCAGGTAAGAAAATTTCCTTTAAATTTGAGATTTTTTATCACTTTAAAACTGGTTTTGGTATAATACGCAGGTCAAAAAACCAGGCTTTTCATGCCTTCAAGTTAATTGACTTTCCTTTTAATATTCACACTATTCTTATGTTTGTTTTTGGTTTAGCAAAAAAGCTAGATCTTAGGATTTATTTTTTATGAAAGCAGCAAATCCTTTTGTGCCTGCATTCTTTACTTGCATGAAGGAAGGCTATAACTTTAAGCTTTTCCGTGCTGATGTAATTGCAGGTCTTACCGTAGCTATCGTAGCTCTACCTTTAGCCATGGCTATGGCTGTAGCAGCTGGCGCTTCTCCTGATAAAGGTCTTGTTACTGCAGTAGTTGCAGGCTTCTTTATTTCCTTTTTAGGTGGTTCTCGCGTTCAGATTGGTGGTCCTACTGGCGCCTTCGTGGTTGTAATCTTTGATGTAATTCAGCGTTTTGGATTTAATGGTTTGATCCTAGCTTCTATCATGGCAGGTATCATCCTTGTGATCGCAGGTTACGCAAAACTTGGAAAACTCATTAAGTATATTCCTTACCCAGTTATTACAGGTTTTACCACTGGTATTGCGGTAATTATTGCTTCCTCTCAGGTAAAAGACTTTTTAGGTCTTACTGTAAGCAATGTACCTGCTGACTTTATCAACAAGTGGGGCACCTACTTTGCAAATCTAAACCAAACCTCTGTATATGCTGTATTACTAGGTTTATTAGGTTTAGCTTGCATCATCATTTGCAAAAAGATCTCCCCTAAGATCCCATCTTACTTAGTATCAATTTTACTAGTATCTGTTTTAGCTTTTGCTTTCTCACTACCTGTAGATACTATTGGTAGCAGATTCCCAAATCTACCTACAGGTCTTCCAACTCCTGTATGGCCAGTATTCTCTTTAGATGATATTCGTGAGCTTGTACCATCAGCCTTTACCATCGCTTTCTTAGCTGGTATTGAAGCTTTACTCTCAGCAGTAGTTGCTGACGGTTTAATTGGTCACAAGCACTCATTAAATCAGGAATTAGTAGGTCAAGGTGTGGCTAATATCGCCTCAGGTCTATTTGGTGGCATCCCTGCAACTGGTGCGATTGCACGTACTGCAACTAACATTAAAGCAGGTGGTAGAACTCCTGTAGCAGGTATCTTCCACGCTATCTTCTTATTAGTGTTCTTATACACTGCCATGGATGTATTAGCCTTCATTCCTATGACTGCTTTAGCTGCTGTGCTATTTATGGTTTCTTGGGGAATGTCTGATCTAAAACACTTTACTCAAATTGCTAAGATCAGCCCATCAGATAGAACTATTCTATTCTTAACCTTCTTCTTAACTGTATTAGTTGATCTTACTGTAGCTATCGGTGTAGGCGTAACCTTTGCTTCCCTACTCTTTATGCGTCATATGGCTCGTTCTGTAGAAGTAAGACGTCAAAATCACAAAGCTGAGTATGAATCTCAAGATGGTGATTTAGGTACTGATGACGATGTTGAGATCCCAGATGAGGTAATCGTATTACAGATCAATGGTCCTCTATTCTACGGTTTTGCTGCTGAATTTTGCGATAAGTTAAAGTCTTTAGAGCAAATGCCTCGTATCTTAATTCTAAGAATGAGATTCATGCCTTACTTAGATGCTTCAGGTGAAAGCTCAATTGAAGATATTATTAAGATCTGTCGTGAGCACAAGACTTATGTAATCTTCTCAGCTGTAAGACCACAACCTCGTGCTATCCTACAAAAGGCTGGTATCCACAAGAATCTTGATGGTGCTATCGCAGCAGATTTTGAACATGCATTAGATATGGCAAAGCAATTACTTGCTGATCCTGAGTTTATGAATAAGCATGTTGATCCTACCTTAGCTAAGTAATATTTTTACTTAGCTTGAATAAAGCCACTCTACGAAAAAGTGGCTTTATTTTTCTGACTACTCTCCTTGGCAAGCCAAGGAGGTTCTTACCTGATGACATTATGCTGTAAACTTACATCATTTTCAGACTTGGGTAATACAGTCTTTCTGTCAGAGCAGAGAACTTAACAACCGTGCAGT
>Ga0256404_1001482_pt1 | contig 56352 bp, 50 predicted proteins | sample RumenRJG_01DNA_FD_185990 | JGI IMG/M metagenome (GOLD analysis project Ga0256404, IMG submission 185990) | Bovine rumen microbial communities from Lethbridge, Alberta, Canada - RJG_01 | ecosystem: Host-associated > Mammals > Digestive system > Stomach > Rumen | place: Canada: Alberta | collected... | reverse complement strand
AGTTCATGAACAAACCCATACCCCTCAGTCAGCAAGCTGACAGCTCCCCTAATAAATCAGGGGAGCAGTACAAATGCCTAAGTGCAAATGGTATGATTAGTCAGAACTTACTCCTCCCCTGAGTCGTCAGGACTTACTCCTCCCCTGAGTCAGGGGAGGTGCCCCAAAGGGGCAGAGGGGTATGATTGGGGCAGTACGTATGCCGAAGGGCAGAGGGGTAAAAAGCGAGAAGCGACGACTCGGTGTATTTCGTCACAAAACAAAAACACTTTTCGGAGCAGCGAGTGCAGAGCCAGGCTAGCATGGGCTATGCCGAGTCGCGACGAAATTGGTTACAAACAACTAAACAACCTTTTAACTATGGCAAAAGAAAAAATTGCAATGGGGATCAATCTCCGACAGAACAAAATTACTGGTAACGCCGGATACGGCAAGTACTACCCTGAGGTGGATGTGCAGAAAACGCTCTCTCTGCGCGGATTCGCCAAGCACATGACGGATCATGGCAGCGTCTATGGTCGTGACCTCCTGGAGGGTGTGCTGATCAAGATCACTGAATGTCTTCCTGAACTGCTCTCGCAGGGCATACCTGTACAGCTGGGTGGCTTGGGTACCTTCTACCCCACCGCAGAGGTGAAGAAGGATGCAGCAATTTCCAGCATCGCTGAGATGGAGGGTCTCGACCCCAACGACATCGTGGAGGCTATCCACATCCGCTTCCTGCCTGACACTTCGAAGTTGGACAACATCAGTGGCAAGGCCTTCAAGGAGGCTTGCGCCCTGGAGCTCCGCAACATCGTGGATACCAAGGAGGTGACTCTCAACGGCAAGATCCGCAAGATGCAGACGCTCACCCCTATCTCTACCGCTGTGGCAGTAACTCGCTCGGGTGGCAGTGTGCCAAGTACTGGCGGCAATACTGGTGGTAACACTGGTGGCAATACCGGAGGCAACACTGGCGGCAACGGTGGCAACGGTGGTGGCAGCGATATGCAGATCTAAGCACCCCTCAGTCCTTCGGACAGCTCCCCTTATAAATCAGGGGAGCAGCTCCCTAAAGCTCCACCCCATGTAAAGGGAGCAGCCAGAGGGGCAGTTCTCAAAGCTCCTCCCCCTGCAAAGGGGAGGTGGCTCGGAGAGCCAGAGGGGTAAAAGTAAAGTATTAACCTAGACCTAAACTATGAAATTATGAAGAACAAAGAATTTTGGAAATCGGTTATCCAACTGGTAATATCGGTTTTGACGGCAGCACTGACTGCTATCAGCACAACTTCGTGTATGGGGTATGGACCCCTGAACATCTAAGACAATGACATTCCCCCGACTTGGGGGATTGTCTGTTTTATGGGACATGGACCGTTATTTTTGTAGCTTTGACTGCCATGAGCACGTCCTCTTGCAGGGGATATGGGCCTCTGAACATCTAAAGAGGGGCAAGAAAGTTGGGGCGATATCATATGATATCGGACATTTTTTGCAAAATGCTATGATAAACAAAAAAAAACTTATTATCTTTGTAGTCAAAGAAATAATATCAACTATTCAATCAATCAAAATCATGGAAGAGCAGAAAGACAAAAGAGTGTTGAACATAGAGCTCGGCAACGAAGTAAAGAAGGTGTCTATCACTGGTATTAACAGCGATGAGAAGGTGGTGATGCGCCAGGAGCTGAGCGAGGATGAACTGGATCAAGCAACTGGGGGGAGGATGAGGATGAGCAAACCGTGTCTTAATGTATATTATAAGGCTCCCGATTTAAGGCTTCCCGACAGACCCAGTCCGTTGGGAGAATAGTGACCCAATAAAAACCATACAAGCTACCATCCTTGCCCGACTAACAGAATAGCATGTGGTTCTTGCAATAACAAGGCAAAAGCCATCAGTACCACCTCCTGCAAGGGGTATGGACCTATCAAAGAAATATCCCCGCCAGTTGGCGGGGATATTTGTTAATAAGGGCTCATCTTACGCTTTGAATACTTCCTCGCCATCCACAATGGTAGCGATGATATTGGCCTGTGCGACCTTCTCTATTTCATCGTGCAAGAAGTCACAGTCGAATACTGACATGTTGGCAACCTTGCCAAACTCAATCGAGCCTATGCGATGTTCCTGATGCCATTGACGGGCCACGTTAATTGTCATAGCACGCAATGACTGCTCGCGATTGATGGCTTCCTTCATGTTGCGTCCAGTGTCTCCCGTGATACCAAAGTACCCCTCAGGGATAGCTCGTTTTTCTGCCATGTAAACGCTAAGCTTGATATCCATCATCGGCGAAACGGGATAGTCGGAATGGAAGACCACATTGGCTCCTGCATCATAGAATGACTTGATGGGATATGCCTGATATGTCAATTCTTTACCGACATAGGCGATTTCCTGGTCAATCAGGCCAGGAATCGCAGGTGTCCAGAGTGGTGCAACCGCAGGTATGGAACCCGTTTCTGCCATGCGACGAATATCTTCATCGGTGACGAAGTGCAGATGTGCCAGTACGTTGCGCTGATCCTTGTCGCCTGTTATCTTTTCCGCATCCTCTATACAGTTCAGCATGAAATGAGTTGCACCACCGCCTTCGGAGTGCACATGCACGGCCAGACCTTCCTTGTCGGCCTCGGTAATCAGCTCCACCATCTTATCATGGTTGTTGAAGCGCTCAACGCCATGATAGCCGGGCTGATCAAGATAATCCTGATTCTGCCAACCTGTGTGTGCTTCGGTCACACCGTCGAGGAACGCCTTGATGCCGACCACGTTGAAGTATTCGCAGCTGTACTTGGCACGGTCAGCGGCGATGCGGGCCACCTCAGCCTTCGGGTCTTCAACATTGTCTGGAGCCAACAGATAGGCATAGGTGCGCAACTTCAGCTTGCCTTCCTCCTCCAATTCGTGGTAGGCCTTGGAACAATCCTTGAAGAAGAGCTCCACCCCGGCGTCTGCAGCTCCAGTATATCCACTGCTGAGAGCGAAATCCTGCCAGGCAAGTATATACTTCTTGGCATCCTCTAATGTAGTAGGTATCTTTGCTATGATATCCAACAGTGGATTTTCACAGATATAGCCATCCGGATTGCCTTTTTCGTCCACATGTACCATATCGTAGCCGTATTTCTTAGCATACTCGGCATCAATGCCAGCCCATTCCAGCGCCTTGGTATTGAGCAACATGGAATGTCCGCCTCCTGTTTGCATGAGGAGTGGCTTATCAGAGCATATTTCGTCCAAGTATGCTTTGGTAACATACTCTTCATTTTCTAACCATCCTGCTGCTCTGTATATCAGGCTATTGGGGTTACTCGCTATGAATTCTTTTATAATTTCGCGGTATTTAGCATAGTCTGTCATGCCAACTTGTGCAAGGTTAGCCTGTCCTATAAAGCGATCACCGGCAAAAAAGCCGTGACAATGGGACTCGAGGAATCCGGGATAGATGTAGTTCTCACCATAGTCCAACACTTGTGCATCCTTACTTGCGAGTAATTTCGCCTCCTCAGCACTACCGATATAGGCAAATGCGCCGTTCTTCACTAATGCAGCCTTGGCAAAAGGTCGCTTCTCATCCATCGTAATGATGTTGCCGAAAATAAGAGTCTGTTTCATATTGATTTGATTTTGTTATATTAATTGTTCGAGAATAACGCAGAATGACCATAAATAAAGGCCAACGATGAAGAATGAGGATGTACGAAAATCATGTTCATGTTTTTTATGTAAAAAGTGTCCATGATTATGCCTCAGAAGGTGTAGGAACCTCCTACTATGAGGCACCGACTGTTGGGTCTGTTCAGCGTGATGGTGTTCTGGTCGCTGTTGGTCAGCACCCGTTTCCTCTCTGGTTGGATAATATCTTGCAGAAATGCGTAGATAGCCCATTTGCCAAGCTGCTTCACAGCCCGGAACGACCAGTATAAGGTTGAATTGTGGTAGTAGTAGCGGTGGGTCTCGCGACCGTTATAGAGCAACACGGTGGAGAGGGTCCAATCGCTTCCGAGCTTCACCTGTGGCTGCAGTTTGAAGTTCCACGAGAAGGAATGGTCTGACGATATGTCCTTTCCGTCATAGTTGAGATACTGGGTACGGAGTTCTGCCACAGTGGAGAACGCACCGTAGTGCATCTCGAACTCGGCAGCATAGCGCAAGTTGCCATAACCGGAATCGTTAATCCAAGTCTTTACGGAGCGGTGCGATGCCTCGTCGTAGGACGACACCTGTGAGATGTCGTCGCTGATGTGATTGTAGGACAGGCTATTGGTCAGTCCCCAGTGTGTCGTGGTGTAGGTATGACTGAGTTTGACCTGATTGTTCTTCAATGACTTCAGTGCGGGGTTTCCCACCACCATCACGCCAATGCTACTACCCATATGGACGAAGGGATAGAGCTGCGTATAAGTGGGGCGCTGTATGCTGCGATCGAAACTCAGCACAAACTTGCTTCTTTTGCCAGCCTTCAGAGTGGCTTTGACCGAAAGCATCCAGTCGTTGTAGGTATTGTAGCGGATTGCTGTCTCGTGGTCGTCAAGGTCGGTGACGTAGTGCTCGTAGCGCAGGTTGGCATTGAGCGCCAGCCAAGCATAGGTGTAGTTGACGGCAGCCGTGGACAACAGAGAGTAGGTCTTGAAGTTGAAGGCTGTCTCGGTATCCTTGATGCGCATGTTTTCCTGCGTGTATTTCTCTTCCAGGCGAAAATTGAAGCCATTGTACGCCTTCGACTCGAAGCGCACCATAGCGTAGGGGTCGAAGTTGTAGAGCGTCTGCTGCTGCTCGCGCAGTGACGTCTCTGAACGGGCAGCCCAAGTGTCGGACGACATGGAGGTAGGCTTATAGTTGTATTTCAGGTTCAGTCGCGTCGTGAGTCGCCCTACCTTCTCGCTGTCGTATATATACTGAAGCAGTCCGCCCAGCTTCAAGTCGTGGGTGGAGCGATGCTGTTTCTCGTATTTCGACTCCTGGCTGTTGCCATCGACATCATGCCCATTCATCACGGTGTTCTCGTATTCCCGATTGCTATTGAAGCTCTCCAACACGCCTATGCTGAAAATACTACTCTTGACAGGCGAATAGTCGAGGCGCGTAGAGAAGTCCACCTTTTCATATCGGGTCAGCATGTCGGAAGTGGTGGTTTGGTCGGCACCGCTGGTAAACTTGGTGCTGACATCACTCTCCGAGCTCTGATCGGTGAAGTCCATGGACAGCCGACTCGTAAACAGCAGCTTGTCTTTCAGATAGGTGAAGTAGCCTGAAGGCATGGCACGTCCGTTACTGCTTGCCCCAAGATAGGCACCGCCATAGAAATTAGCAGAGTCGGGGGCATGCTGCAGTTCCTCACCTACTTCGTAGGCATCCATAATGCGCTTGGCAACGCTCTGAAACTCGTTGACATCCTGGGCATACAAGCCAGAAACATACACGAGGCTGATTGACAAAAGAATTAATTTACGAAAGGTCATCGCTTTTCTATTACTTCATCATTTTGCAGGATTTGCCCCGTCAGTCTTCTTGAAAATGGAATTGAGGGCGTCTTCTGTGATATCGCTTAACTGGCCTTTTTGTGACAATTCTACCAGTCGGGCCAACGTCTCTCTGTACTGATCGCTGTCATATACCCCTTGCTCGCTTTTCTTGTCGATGAAATCAAGGTATTTGTCCAGAAGCTCATTGCCCTTCTGCCGACTATTCTCGTTCGCCTGATAAGCTATCTCGCCATCGCGCCATACTACCAAAGCTTGCTTAATTATAATGGCCAGGATGATTACTGCCACACAAATAATGATAACGATCAAAGCAACGGAAGTGAACACTTCGCTCGCAGCGCCGATGGTGATGTCGTCGTCGGTCAGCAACTCGCCAGCCCATACCCCCTGCACCGTTGTCATGAGCAGGGCAAACAATAGGAAAATCTTTTGTCTCATTGTTGTTTTGTTTTTAATTGTTATATCGTCCATAACAGGTTCTTTGTCACTATCAGATTGTTTTAAGTGATTATTATCGGTTATGGTGGTCTTGTTGAACAAAAATAGGGATAATTCCCGATATCACCAAACTTTATCTGCCGAATCGAATCTTTTTTACCTTTTGCACTTAATTTGGGATACTTTTCGATGATTCTTTACACTTCATCAACAGCTCATTCACCATTATCTTATTCTTATAATTTATATCGGTCAATGGCCAACTCCTGATTGTAATAAAGTTTGTCTTCCGCTACCAATGATGCTATTCCATCCTTGGCGTCAATGATATTCACACAGCAATTATACGGAACATGTCCATGCCAGAAATCGCCTGGGTCTTCATACAGGAAATTCAGCATCGCTCTCAGGGCGCATGCATGGGTTGAAACCAAATATGTCCTGTCATCATCTTTGGCCATAAGCTCTTTCAAAAACTCCTGTGTTCTTTTCATCACCTGGGTGAGGCTTTCGCCTTCAGGAAACCTATAATCTACAACCGGCTCGATCAGAAAACCGACCACCTTTTCATCTCTGATGTTCATTCTCTCAAATTTGCCAAAGCTCATCTCCTTAATCCGGTCATCGAATGAAACAGGAATGTTGTTTTCAGATGCTCTAAGTATAATCTCCGCTGTTTCGCTTGCTCTGATTAACGGGCTGGATATACAGCAGTCAAAGCGGATGCCTTTCATGCCCCGCCCTGTAATCTCTGCAAGCAGCTGACCGCTTTCATTCAAGGGGTCATTGGTCCAACCCTGCAGATAGCCTTTTTTATTTGCATCCGTCTCTCCGTGACGAATGATATATATGCGCATACGTTCCCAATCTCAGTTCACCTTCTTGCCACCGAAATACACCTCTGTCGGCTTGTTGTAGCTGAAGCCTTCTTGCTCTGCTGTCAGCAGGTCCTTGTCAAACACCAGGAAGTCGGCGATTGACAGATCCTGAACGGAGAGCTTTGCAAAATGATAGGCTTCATATACCCCGTCGTTCGGAGCATACTCCACTGGGGCTTTCCAGCGCTGTTCTCCAACAGGTTGCTTCTCAACAAATGGAATTCCTTTGTAGGAAATGATGTTATCAGTCTTTTTGCCGATGAAGGTTCCGTTAATACACTTGACGGCAAGCGACTGGTCATAATTGCCGTCAGTAATCTTTTTATTCATGATTTCACTCATCGTTTTGATACAATAATATTAGGAATAAACTTCTACATCCCATAAACCTTCTTTCCCTCAAAGTAGGTCGCTGCAGGCTTGGCTTCGTGAATCTCTGTCACGGGGCACGACAGCACGTCCTTGTTAACCAGGAGGAAGTCGGCATATTTGCCTTTGCTGATGCTGCCTCTTTCCTTCTCAATGAGCATCTGCTTGGCGATGTTGATGGTCAGCGACTCAATGGCTTGCTCGCGAGTGATGAGTTCCTCGGGCCACCAGGGGGTACCATTCTCTCCAGCCATTATACCTGTGACGGCTATCTCCATGATGCCGAACGGGTCGTCGGGACTGCCACTCGTTGCTGGGAAGTCGGAGTGAGAGGTCATGTGGATGCCATTGTCGAAATAAGACTTCATCGGATAAGACTGGTTCTCCGCGCCTACGGGTGCCATACCATGCTCACGAATATAATCGGCTAACCATGATGGGCCATGATGCCAGAGTATTCCTGAGACGGCATACATGTTATGGTCTGCCATGCGCTGATAATCCTCCGCATTGACGTTCCGCACATGTACCAGTGTGTTGCGCAATTCATCCTTACCGCCATTGGCGTATGCGCTGACCACAGTATTGACGGCCTTGTTACCCATCGTATGGATATGCATGGAGATACCTTTCGCATTCGTCTTGCGTGTGATGTCCGTCAGTTCCTCTTCAGTCCAGTTGGCAAGGCCCTGGTGTCCGTCGGGATAGAGCGGCTCCACAAAGCCGGTACCGCCTTCCACCGTGCCGTCCATGAAGAGTTTGAGCCAGTTGGTCTTGACGCGGGTGGTAGCGTATTGCTGGACGTCGGCGGCTTTTTTCAAGGCCTCTTCCACATTCATCCAACTCTCAACCTCGTAGGTCAAGCCAATCACAAAATTCATTTCGCCAGCCAAATCCAGCTGCTGGGCTGCCTTGAAGAAATTGTCGTTAAAGAAATAGTTACCCCAGCCGTCGATATACATGGTATAACCTTCAGCTAACAGATGCTCCTGAATCTTGGGGATGACAATCTTGGCTACGTCAACGGGATAGAGGCTCTCATTGTCAAGGAACGAACGGGTGTAAGTGCCAGCCTGTTCTTTCAGGAAACCGGTGGGTGTGCCGTCCGAGCCCATCACAATCTCGCCGCCACGGATATCCTTATCCTTCTTGAGCACCGTACCATCTGCCTTCATAATACCTGCATTGACCAACATAAGGGTATTTGCCACCCCCTTGTGTCCTTCATCATCAGCAAAGTACATGGGAATATCACTGCAGATGGCATCCAGCTGCTGGCGGGTAGGAATCTGATTCTGGAAGGTGAAGTAACTCCAACCGAAACCGAAGATGCCCGTCGCTTTTGCTTCTCGAGCTTTCTTGACGGCAGCGGGAACGAGCTCGTTCAGGAACTTGTCGGGCGTAGCCCCAATGGCCACCGTTCCGACAATGGGCAGGGCAACACCAATGGAGTAATGGGCATGACCATTGCCGCAGGAAGGCATAACAAGACCCTTGCCTGAATAATCTACGACCTCAGTCTTGCCTGGTTCAACAAATGTTTCAGCACCTTTTTTGTTGCCTACATAGACATACTTACCATCTTTCACCGCAAAGGCTTCGGCCATCGGCTTTTCTTCAGCCGTGAAAATCTTGCCATAGACCACAAGATCGGCCTTTACACAATCTGGATTCATAGCTTTATTTTTTTATAATTTACTTTTATATGCAGCAATACGCTTCGCCACGTTGGCCTTGATATTGTTATAGAAGAGTGCGTAATCTTCACCGTGGCGGCCATCGGGTCCAAAAAACGCAGTGGCAACCTTGGCGGTCTCCTCGTCCATATCCTCACCTTTGGCATGCGTCACGACTACGCCTCGGTCGGGGAACACCTGAGCGTCAGCGCCCCTGTCCTGAATCTCCAGCTCGCCGGTTATTTCGTTCGGCCAAAGCGACCCCAGATTCTCGCTCGCCGGAGCATAGGTATTGTCGAGCTTCCAATTGAGCGGATTGATACTTATGGAACCCGGCTGCAGCACGCAAGTATCGGCATTCACCTCCTTATTGCCCGGGCCTTCGGTATTCCAAGTGATGATCACGCCCGTGTCGCACTCGCCAGAGGCAAACTTCATGTGCGGGAAGGCCTTGAACTCGTCTTTGGTGAAAGCGTAGCCAATGGGATAGGCGGCAACCATACGCTTGTAGTAATCCGGGTGCTCCACGAAGTATTTCTTCAGCACCATCTTGACGATGGCCGAGCCTTGGCTATGCGCTGCAATGATAAACGGACGGCCGCCATTGTAATGCTCAAAGTAGTAGTCCAGCGCGGCAACAATGTCTCCGTATGGCATATCGGCAATGGCAGCGTCAAAGATTCCATCCCGTTTCCAAACCTCGCCGGCATAGCGTAGGCCCACCTGGCGGTAATACGGCATGAACACGTTGGTAGCTTCGGCATATGCGCTTGCGTGCAGGGCATATTCGCCTTTAGCACCCTCCAGCATCTCGACGTTGTCCAAATCGGCATAATCGGGAGCACCCTCCGCCATACTTCCCAAAATGTACTCTGTTGCATAGACGTAGAACGTGTCAACGTCCTTGGTAATCTCTGGAATCTGATACCAGTTTTCCTTCTTGGAATAATCAATAGTATCTTTCATATTATTGTATTTTTAATTTATTGAATGACAATTTCTTATTGCTAAAATTAAAGGTATATAACTTACTTGCAAACATATACAAATTCACCTAAAATAACTTGAGCCTTTAGCATGCTACACGCCCACGTTAGCAGACCCTCTTGGACGACCCGTTTCCAAGGCGCTCTGCCCAAGACATCATCAGGTCCTCACGCCTTCCGAATATATCCTTCTGCATGCCAATGGTATCGTCGAAGACCATCGTCTGGCGGTCGTCACCCGAGAACTTCTTCCACGCGTATTTATCGGTGGAGGGGTTGCCCGTCCGGGCGAAGTTAGCCCACATCTCCTTGACGACATGGCGGAACTCGCAGTCTTCGGTCGAAACGATCTTTCCGCTTCCCATCGGGTCCGGTATGGGATTGTCGAACAGGTACGGAAGCTCAGCCGCGTGTATCGCGCCAAGCTCGGGGGTTGTTACCGGCTTATTCATGAAGTACATGTAGGTGTTGCCGCCGGCGGCAGCGTGCCTGATGGCCATATTGGTGTTGCCGGCGCGGAAATTGATGTCGTTGCAGTATTGCTCCAACCTGTACCCCTCGCTTTCGCCAGCGAGCGTGGCCATAAACTTGTCGAACATAGCCTTCTCCTGGTCGTTCAGCTGTGGGCGATCCCTCTTAACAATCCATCTCAGCGTATTTAAGAAACCTTCTTCGCCACCCTCAAACGGCACGAAATACCTGATTTCGTCATGGGTAGAGCCAATCATCAGATCGAGTTTGGCCCTCTTCTCGTCTCCCCACATCTCATACATCACAGCCCGGTCTTCGGGCAGCGTGACACCGTCCAGGAGCGGAAAGTTGGCACCTCCCAGAAGGCTGTTTTTGTCAATCATAAATGCCACCTGATAGGCTTGTACAAGCTGCTCGGTGGTGAGTGTCATCAGTTCGTCCATGGTTTGGCAGCCCGTTGCGGTGAGGAAGTTCTGCGTGACGTGGATGCCGTGCTCCATCGTGTCGCAGTAGGCGATGTTGGCGCTTTGGGCGATGCACCGTTTGAAGAGCCCCTCGCTTCCGTCGATGAGCGGGAGGAATGTGACACTGGCTGAGCCTGCCGACTCGCCGAAGATAGTCACATTGTCCGGATCTCCACCGAAACCGGCGATGTTTTTCTGTACCCACCTGAGGGCCTCAAGCTGGTCCAGCAGGCCCAGGTTGCCAGCCTCCTTGAAGTTCTCTCCGCCGGGAACCCGCTCGAAGTTCATGAATCCCATAAAGCCCAGTCTGTAGTCGATGGATACAAACAGGATGTCGGGGGTCTGTTTGGAAATGCTGGTGAGGTCGTAGAGGGGCGACGCCTGGGATTCAGCGCAGAACCCGCCACCGTGAATCCAGACCATGACCGGCTTCTTGCTGTCGGTGCAGCTGGTATTGCTATATATGTTCAGCACGAGACAGTCCTCGCCAAACTCTGCCGTTCCCTCCGAGTCGTTCAACGGTCCGATGGGAACGGGGCCGGGCTTTGTGGCGTCGTAAACACCGTTATCGTCTGCGGCAGGGAGTGCTTTCTGCCAACGAAGCTTGCCCAACGGCTGTGTTGCATAAGGGATGCCCTTCCAGATAATCAATTCGTTATTCTTCTTGCCAACGAAAGTACCGTTGTTGCACTTGACGGCAAGCGACTGGTCATAATTGCCGTCTAAAATTTGTTTGTCCTCGCCATATGTGGCTCTTAATTCATTTTTCATGGTTGAATCTCCTTTTTATTTTCTATCATCAATAGCTATATTTCTTGTGTCTTTTGTTAGCTATTGAATTATTACGCTCTGCATAAAATCAAGACTGGCGGGCATGGAAAACCTATGGTTTTGCAGCCAACACCTATATAAATATTGGCCAACTTGTTAAAGCTGAATCCTTCCTGTATCTCTTGGTTGTACTTGACTAACTCTAAAGCTTACTTAACTTAATTTGACTTTAGAAAGTTCGATACAAGCTTCTTACAAAAACAACTGATGTGACTAAGCTAACTTTTTTGTATTTTATTTGTTTCCGTTACAAAGCAGGCCACCAAGCCATATGTGATGGTGGGACGAATCCATATTTCTACGAGCATATAATCTGTGTACTCATTGATAGGCTCAATGAATATGTCGTAGTTATAGAGTGCGGCAATGATTATATCGATGATACAAATCATCCAGAGGTTGCTCTTGGTGTAAGACTGCCAATCCTTGCGGGCATAGAAGAATGTAAGCATGAGGAGTAGCAGCACCGAGAGAGTGAGACACGCCAAATGGAGCGCGTAGAAGGCCAATGGCGGCGCGAAGAGAATGTCGCGCAACAGCACAGTTATACCCACACAGACAGAACACCAGTAGTTAAACTGCTGAGTGGTGATGCGGTAGTTGAAGAAATACATCCAGATCATCACCAAACATGCTATGTAAAACATGTTGAGAACCAACTCAGGCCACGACTCGCTTAGTCCGAAATGGGCTATACCATAGAGCATGACGGCCACCGACACCATACCAGCTACAGCAGTGACGGCAATGTCGAAAATCTTAGCACCTTTCTTAAATCTTGTTTCCATAGTTTTATTTTTACTTATTATGTTTTCAAATCTACTCATGTTTCATCAAACAAAAAAGCCATAATGTCTGACACATTCAAGTTTTGCAAATTTTGAATCAATTATTACAGATGTTGAAAGTCTGATTGTACTTAATAGTGATACTTCCTTTGCAGAGCAACCATAAATATACACCCTACGGAAACTGCCATCAGTTCGGCGAAAACAATAGAATACCAGATACCGTCAACGCCAAGCAGCAATGGCAACAGGAGTACAGCTCCAAGATCGAACACTAACGTTCGCAAACCAGATATCAGTGCCGATACCTGCCCGTTGTTCAGTGCGGTAAAGAAGGCTGAACAGAAAATAGCCATCCCCGTGAACAGGTATGCGACAGAGAAAATACGAAACGCGTGTATGGCGTCCGGCAACAGACTCTCAGCTCCTTGCATAAACAAGGCGGAAAATGGGTGCGCAAGTACTTCCGAAAGGATAAACATCACAATGGATGCAAGTCCGATGAGTCTCATACTCCTTATTCGCAGGCATTTGAGCTCTCTGTGATTCTGTGCACCGTAATGATAGCTGATTACCGGTCCAATTCCATTGGAATATCCTACAAATATGGCGGTAAAAATCAGGCTGACATACATCAGCAGGCCATAAATGACAACACCATCTTCCCCCGCATATTTTAGCAGCTGTATATTATAGACAATCGCTACTAAGGAAAAGGCAGCTTCCTCCATAAATTCTGAGGAACCGTTTGTCATGGATTTAACAACTGCCCTGCCATCCCATACAGGTTTCACAAGCGCCAGAAGACTATCATTTTTTCGAAGAAAATAAATGAGAGGAAACACGCCGCCCACGATCTGGCTCAAGGCTGAAGCCGCTGCCGCACCTGCAAGACCCCATTGAAAGCCGACGATAAAAACAGCATCGAATGCAATGTTACTAAGCCCTGCAAGTACGGTGACAGCCAACCCAAGCCTTGGCTTTTCAGCAGTGATGAAGAAAAGCTGGAACTCATACACCCATATCCATGCTGGTAGGGCCAGAATAAAGATCCTTCCGTACAACACACTGTCTTCAAGGAGTTGTCCTTCGGCACCCAGCATGGTTGTAACCTGGGGCATAAAGATAAATCCCGCCACCATCATCAAAACACCCAAACAAGAAGATACCAGTACAATCAAGGAAAACAGCCGATTCGCTCTATCCTGATTCTTTTCCCCCATTTTTTTGGCAATCAGCGCACTACCTCCAACACCGAACATATAGCCTATAGTTCCGAGGATATTTAGTACTGGCATAATCAGGTTGACCGCTGCAAATTCCGTCTTGCCCACAAAATTAGCGACAAAATATCCGTCCGCAATGATGTACAGGGAAGCGAATATGTTCATCACAATAGGTGGTAACGTAAACCGCAACAGTTTACTATAGGTAAAATGCTCTGATAAATGGATTCGTGATCTCATCTACCTCTTTGAACATTAATTCATTTTCTTACCGCCGAAATACACCTCTGCCGGCTTGTTGTAGCTGAAGCCCTCTTTCTCTGCTGTCAGCAGGTCCTTGTCAAACACCAGGAAGTCGGCGTCCTTGCCAGCTTCGATGGAGCCTTTGTTCGCCTCGATGCCCAGCTGTTTAGCACCGTTGATGGTAAAGCCGATGAGCATTTCCTCAATGTTCATTCGCTCATTCTCGGGTGGGAATACTTTAGCGGCTACGGTGAACGGGTAATTCCTGGTCTTTTCAGTAATCCAGCGGGTCATACCGACTTCCATGCCCAGATAGGGGTTCCAGGTGGTGAAATCCATAAAGACGATATTGTCGCTCGACCAGGCCACCGTGGCACCGCTGTCCCAAACGCTCTTGCACCGGAACTGCTTCTTGGAGCGTTCCTCACCAAGCCAGGTAGCTGCAATAGAGGGGTCTCCCGAATGCCAGTGAGGAGTAAAGTTCGCAAACACACCCAGCTTTGCGAAACGGTCAAGATCATCGTCGCACTCAATTTCAAGATGGGCACAGGTTACTCTTACGTGCAAGTCATCTCCCATCTCCTTTTTGGCCATCTCTACACCATCAAGTACGGTACGTGATGCACGCTCACCAACGGTGTGAAGGTGAAGGTCAAGATTCGCCTCGTTGAGCTCCTTCAAAAGTTTAGCGATGCCTTCTGCGCTGAAAGCGGTTGACCCTACTGTATGAACATCCACATAAGGTGTAACCATGGCCGCGGTATGAATCTTCTGGGTACCGTCCATGAAAATCTTCATGGTGTGAACCTTCACGTGATCTGTATTATATTCACGCTGTATGCGCTTCAGTTGCTTCAGGCCCTCCTCTGCATCACCCTCGGCATTGACCACCAGACTGCCGTCAACATAAATGGGAAGTTTTCCCTGCTTGTCCAGTTCGCACAGACGCTTATAGACCTTCTCATGGAACTTCATATCCCCAGGAAGTCCGGCATCAAATACCGCAGAAACACCATATTCAACGCAGAAGTCGATCCAACGCTGAAGCGAAGCATCGACCTGCTCGTCGGTCAGTTCCATACCGCTGTCCAGAATGATCTTAACTTCCGTTGCGCCCTCATACATATTTCCAGTCACATGTCCGTCCTTGCGTACATAAAATGCAAGTCCTGGTATAGGATCCGGCGTTTCGTCTGTAATGCCGTGCCTCTGAAGAATCTTGGAATTTACCCAGATGCTGTGTCCTTCGCCTTCCTGAATCTGCAACTCGGCATCCGGACAGATGGCGTCCAACTCCTCTTTGACGATATCCTCTCCTTTCAGGTACGGTTTCTCCAAGAGAAATCTGTAGCGCTTCTCGCCGGGATGCTTCTTGATATAGTCCGCCATCATGTCCAGCGCAGCCTGCTTACCGTCTGGCTCAATACGCTCGCCCATGGGTGCGTACTCAAAACCAACAGGAATGGTTACATGCACATGGCTGTCGATGATACCAGGCATGATGAACTTCCCGCCAAGGTCGGTAACCTCTCCCTCATAATTTGCAAGGCCAGCCTCGTTGCCTACATAAACAAACTTACCGTCTTTTACTACCAGAGCTGTTGCTTGTGGATTATTCTTGTCTGAAGTAAAGATCTTTGCATTTTTAATAATCTGATCTGCTTTCATGGTATTACCTCTTTATTTAAAAACTTAATAATTAAAATCTAAAATTGCTCAGATATAATAGCTCTAAAAATTCACTAAGAACGAAAGACCCAGCGTCAGGTAGTTCATGCTCTTGCGGGTCTTGTACTCTCTGACCTCCACACCCAAACCGTCTGCGTAGTCGCTTGTCGAGGTTATCAGTGCAGTGTCCATTAGTAAGCCTGCACCAGTGGTCATACCCTTCTGCACGAAGTGGAAGGGATCGTACTTAGCCGTGAAAGTCTTGCGGGTATAATCGTAGTCACAGAAAAGACGCCAAGAGAAATTCGACTTGTAACGATAGGTTAGCGAGAGACCTGTGCCAAACGAAGTAGATGACTTAGCACCCACGGTAAGGTATTCCCATTCGTCGGTCCATTTATTACCTGTGTTATTAGGATATTGCAGGTCGTTAAGCGACAAGGTGGGGTCACCACTGGGCTGCTGCTGCCCAGGACGGTTGTCGAGTCCCATCGTGTAGCTGATATCTTTCAGGTTGCCCTCAGCGTAGCCGTCGATGTCAAGCTCCTGGGTGATGGAACGACCGATAAGCGCCTTGGTACCCAAAGAGAAGTGGGAGCCAAGTGGCAGGTTGAAATAAAGACCTAAACTGCCTGTGAACTCGGTGATGTGGTCACTCTTTACGATGCCATAGCTATTGGTGACTGGAGCGTTGGCATTCCAGGCGCTCTCCGAGTCTGTCTGATAGCCCACTTTGTTCAGGAAGGTGAGTTCATTCTGAATCCTTTCTTTCTCGGTAGTACCAGGCAGGTAGTCACCTGGGAAGGCCGACTGATAGAGGGGCTGCAAGCCCTCCCAAGCATAATAATCCTCAACGGCTACATAATTGGCAAAGTCGCCGAAGTCCTTGGCAGACTGTGCTCTTACCCTTAGGCGTCCGCCCACACCTACATACTTGTTGAAGAAGTACGCTCCTTCGGCATCAACCACTGTGGCAGCACGGAATTTGATGCCCACCTTCTGTCCTTGGTCCTCAAACACAAGGTTCTTTCCTCCAAGGCCTACACCCATGGAAACACTGAAGAAAGTAGGCTTTCTACTATCGAGTATCATGTCGTTACGTAGCAGTCCCTTCTGTTTGAACAACAAATCCATGAGGGCATAGCCCAGTTCACCTGACAAAATACCGATGCCGGCACCGGACATGACATCGCTGATCCAGTGACGGTTGTTGAGTACGCGCATCACCCCCGTTGCCGTTGCCACACCATAACCAGCCACCGACCACCAAGGAGAACGAGTGAGTCCATATTCCTTGTGGAGCATCGTGGCACCAACGAAGGCAGTTGCTGTATGTCCAGAAGGCCATGAGTTGGCGGTTGAGCCGTCTGGGCGCATCTCTTTGGCCGTGTACTTAATACTATTAACGAAAATGGCCATGATACCATAAGACGCGGCAGCACTTGCCAACAGGCGAGGCCAACTACTGCGTCCTTGATAGCCACCCAACTTCAAGCCGACTACCATAGCGGGACCAAAGAATTGGGTATAGTCATCAATGCCTGTCTTGAAGTCTGTCAGCAGCTGCGTATTTTTCTTACCTCCTTGCTCTGCTTTTGCATTGACGCGGAACATCGCCTTGTCACCCTTTAGAGCCCAGCCACCCAGGAATAGGGGTACACCTACGAAGGTCATGTCATCCATGAACTTGTAGGGTTTAACACCTGGATTCGTCTTCAACTTAAAAAGAGAAAAGTCCATCTTAGGACTGGCCGTCGGGGCTACCTTGGCTAAACTAAGGGAAGACGGCATGGATAGCTTGACCGTTTCGGTCTTCGATTCAGGTTCTTCTATGGGAAAAGATTCCACGTCATGAAAGTTTTCCGCATTGGCCTGAATGGCCAGGGCAACGGCCACAAATGTGATAAAACTTCTGATATTCATAATGTTTATTTTTTATAGATTTTTCATTATAATAATCGCATTGGTTCAGGCTATCGGAAAGAATGTCCTCTACATGGCAATGACAGCTTTGACGATTTACTTAAAACTAAGCATAAATTATATTAAGTTACTTGTGCTAAGATACGCACAATTTACAAAATAACATAGCCCCAAATGCATAATGTATTCAGGTTTTGCAAATTTTGAAACAAATTTTGCTGATTTTGAAAGTCGGTCTGCAGATTACTTGTCCGTTTCTCGCATCCAAGCCGTTACACTTTGCCCCATGCGCTGCTTGAAAGCAAGGCTGAAGGTACTGTAACTCCGGTAACCGCTGTCAATGGCCAGCTGTTGGGCAGTGGCTGACTGCTTTGTATCGATAGCCTCGCGATAAAGATTCATGAAGTGATTGATGCGGAGGTCATTGATATAAGCATTGTAAGTCGTGTTGTGACTGGAGAAATACAGGCTGAGATAGGTGCGGTTGGTCCTAACAGCTTTAGCCAGCTGCTGAAGGGTCAGGTCGTGCTGTAAGTATAGCTGCGTGTTCACACAATGTAAAGTCAACTGTTGCTCGATATTGGAGGCAATGGTCAATGGCAGTTGTGCCTGTGCAGGGGTATTGGAGTCTTGTGATGTCTCTGGAGCAGGTGGGCAATTTTCTTGTTCTACGAGGATACTGTCCAACTGCGGCAGCGTCTCCACTCGCCACAGCAAAAGACCGAAAAGTACCAGTTCGACAACATGTAAGAAGTAGAGCAGGATGTTGTCGGTGTCAACAAGTGAGTAGAGAATGAATAAGAACAAGCAGGCGAGCGATATCACTTGGCTCAACCATACCTTTTTGTTCTCCAGGTCGGCATAGTTGTCGTTCAGCCATCTCCCATATTGTCGCACGGAGAATACCATATATACAGAGAATAATATATAGAGCGTCAGGAGATATACGGTGGCAATGTTCATAAAAGGAGCATCGGGATAGAATATTTGTAATACCCCAAGCACGAAGAATGGTATCATGGCTACAATAGCAGGCCATACTGATCGTTTGCGGTCCTGGAGCATAGCAAGCAGTGTACCGGCGATAGTGGTCAGCAGCATCAGGCAATCCAACACGACAATTACCACATAGCCCACAGAATGGATGTCGAAGGAGTAGATATAGAAAAGTAACCACCATAGATGGCCCAAAAATGATACAGTAAAGAAAGCCGTAGCCCAACGGCGCAGTCGCAACGGTGGCGTGATATCAGGCGCAAAGGCATTGCCCCGGCGCAGCAACAGGTAAACGGCAGCAATGAAAGGCACCACTCCTGTTATGCCATAGAGGATAAAAAACAGAATTATATCAGCTGATATTTGTTCGAGAAACATGGATTCAAAAATATAATGGTGTCTTTATTTCGGTGCAAAAGTACAAAAGAACTTCTCAAACCTAATTAATACTAACAAATATGTTTTGAGGTCATGATATTGAGTACCATATCATCCGTCTTAATCATGGCATCAGCGCCTATGCTGGTTAGGTTATGAATGCTCTTGTCCACACTGTCGTCAACAATACCTTCCGACGGACTGACACATTTACCCTCCATGGCCAACAGGGCTGAAAGCAGAGCAGTGGAAACACCCGAGGTGATTTTAAGTGAACAAGCGGGTTTGGCACCATCGCAAATCATACCCGTCAGGTTGGCAATCATATTCTTCACTGAATAACAAATGCGGTTGTAGTCGCCTCCCATCAGGTAAGTAATACCACAACTGCTGCCGATACTGGCTACCACACAACCACAAAGTGCTGACAACTTGCCAAGTGACTGCTTAATGTAGATGGCCGTTAAATGACTGAGCATCAAGGCGCGGATAAGTTCTTCTTCTGTATTCTCGTTCTCCTTGGCATAGACGCAGACAGGATTGGTAGCACAGATACCCTGGTTGCCACTGCCACTGTTTGACATGACAGGAATCATGGCACCACCCATACGGGCATCACAGGCAGAAGCAGTTCGTGAGATGATATGCGAATAGATGCTGTCACCGAAAATACCTTTCGACAACGGGCGGTCGATGGTCTTACCTAGGTTATGGCCGTAGTTGCCTTTCAGCGACTCGCGCGCTGCGTTCATGTTCAAGGTACGGGCTTCCATGATAAAATCTATTTCATCGAGAGGAGCCGTCGTGGCAAAGTCGTAAACCAATCGAAGGTTTAGGACAGGATCATCGACTGAAGAAGAAACAGCAGTCTGTATTTCACCTTCATCCAGAAAATGTGTATGACTGCCAGCAATGATGGCCGTGGCCTGTTTGTTGCCAGCCGAACAGATGACCTCTACATATAGTTTTTCACTGATATTCTCTTTCTGCCTGATGGCAATACGATCCTCACAGACATACGATTTGCCCTCAGCCAAAGCTTCGGGCGTTAGGTCCTTAAGCACCTCCAACTGATAAACACTCTTGCCAATAAGTGCTCCGAGAGCAATGGCAATAGGCAGTCCAATCATGCCCGTTCCCGGGATGCCTACCCCCATGGCATTTTTCAGGATATTGGCACTCAGCAATGCTTCGATTCTCTCAGGACGACATCCTAACTTCTCAGTAGCACGTGCCGTACACAATGCAACACACATCGGTTCAGTACATCCAATAGCAGGAACTACCTCCTGATGTACCAGTGCTATAATGCGTTTACGCAGTTCTTTATCTACCATATATCATATAATTTACAAACTATTCTTAAAGGACATGCTAAGGTAATACTTTTTTTTTAAAAACGCACAAAAGTCAATAAAAATACACTATCTTTGTACTCACTATGATTTACCCGCAGAACTTTGAGCAGAAAATAGGCTTCAACCAGATACGCCAGCTACTGAAAGGCAAATGCCTTAGTACACTAGGTGAAGAACGTGTTGACAACATGGCGTTTGGTACCCGATTTGTTGATATCAACCAACAACTTGACCTTACTTGCGAGATGCTGGCTATCCTACAAGGGGATGATGATTTTCCTGCCCAATTCTTTTTTGATGTGCGGCCGGCACTAAAGCGTGTAAAGGTGGAGGGACTGTTTTTGGAAGAACAAGAGTTGTTCGACCTGCGCCGATCGCTTGAGACCATCAACAACATTGTAAGGTTTCTTAAAGCAGAGGAGACGTTAGAGGAGAAATCAACATCGCCCTACCCCAACTTGTATAAGATGGCTGGCAATATATTGGTTTTTCCAAAACTGACAAATCGTATCAACAGCATACTGAATCCTTACGGACAGATTAAAGACAATGCATCACCCGAATTGGCTCGCATTCGCAAGGATCATGCGGGCACGCTGAACAGCATATCTCGCATCTTGGCGGGCATACTACGCAGTGCCCAAAGCGAGGGAGTGGTTGACAAAGATGTTGCTCCCACAATGCGCGACGGGCGTTTGGTAATACCTGTTGCACCTGCCATGAAGCGTAAGGTGAGAGGCATTGTACATGACGAATCGGCCAGCGGAAAAACAGTTTTCATAGAACCGGAGGCAGTGGTAGAGGCAAACAATCGTGTGAGGGAGCTTGAAATGGAGGAGCGACACGAAATCATACGCATACTGATGGAGTTTACCGACGAACTGCGCCCGCTGATACCTGATATATTGCAGTCGTACGAGTTCTTGGCAGAGATTGACTTTATCCGTGCCAAGGCATTGTTTGCTCAGCAAACGGGTGCCATCAAGCCTTCGTTTGAGAATAAGCAGTGGATTGACTGGGGCGCTGCCGTGCATCCACTACTACAAATATCACTGGCTAAACATAGCAAGAAGGTGGTGCCACTGGACATTGAATTAACAAAAGAACGTCGCATCTTACTGATTTCCGGACCTAATGCCGGGGGGAAGTCTGTTTGCCTAAAGACAGTAGGCCTACTACAATATATGCTGCAATGTGGCATGCTGATTCCGCTGCATGAGGGTAGTCATGCGGGTGTATTCAACAGTATCTTTATCGACATAGGCGACGAGCAAAGTATTGAGGACGACCTGAGTACCTACTCTTCTCATCTTCTGAACATGAAAAACATGATGAAGCAGTGCGATAGCAAGAGCTTAATCCTGATAGATGAATTTGGCGGAGGCACTGAGCCACAGATAGGCGGTGCCATTGCAGAGGCGGTGTTGAAACGGTTTAACGAGAAAGGCACTTTTGGAGTCATCACTACACACTACCAGAACCTGAAGCACTTTGCCGATGCTAACGAGGGCATTGTCAACGGAGCTATGCTCTATGACCGCCACCTGATGCAACCACTGTTCTTGTTGCAGATAGGTATGCCAGGCAGTTCTTTTGCTGTTGAAATAGCCCGAAAAATAGGATTGCCTGAGGAAGTGATAGCTGATGCTTCAGAGATAGTGGGCAGTGACTACATCAATTCGGACAAATATTTGCAGGACATTGTGCGCGACAAGCGTTATTGGCAGAACAAGCGCCAGAACATTCACCAACGCGAAAAGGTGATGGAAGAGACTATCGCGCGCTATGAACGTGAACTGCAGGAACTGCATCAGGAGCGCAAGGAAATAATACGAACAGCCAAGAGTGAAGCCGAGCAGCTTGTGCAGGAGGCCAATGCCCGTATTGAGGGCACCATCAAGGGTATCAAGGAGGCACAGGCTGAGAAGGAGGAGACAAAGAAGATTCGTCAGGAGTTGGCTGATTTCCGCAAACAACTGCAGGAGAAAGAGGCGCAAGAGAAGGAAGACAAGATTGCCCGCAAGATGGATAAACTGCGTGAACGCCAACAACGTAAGAAAGATAAGAAGGCTGAGAAAGACAAGACTTCTGCCTTATCATCCGAAGAGCAAGCTGCAATAAAAGCCCAGCGTGAGGCGGAGTTGCAGGCGCAACTAACAGAAGGGGCAACAGTAAGATTAAAAGGCCAGCAGACATTGGGTAACATCATGGAAATTCATGGCAAGGATGCAACGGTGGCCTTTGGCAGTATAAAAACCACAGTAAAATTGAACAGGCTTGAACCTGTGCAACCACCAACTAAACAACCTGATTTTACGCAAAAAGCTACCTATCTAAGTGAACAGACGCAAGATTCTATGCACGACCGCAAGCTGAACTTTAAGCAGGACATCGATGTGCGTGGCATGAGGGGTGACGAGGCCATACAGGCAGTGACCTATTTCATTGATGATGCTATATTGATAGGTATAAGCAGGGTGAGAATACTGCATGGCACTGGCACAGGCATTTTGCGCACCTTGATACGTCAATATCTGCAAAATGTGGCTGGCGTGAAAGATTTCCACGACGAACATGTTCAGTTTGGCGGTGCTGGAATTACTGTTGTTGACCTGGAATAAAGAGACCACCTTGGGTCTATGTCAGTTTTTGTTGGATTCGGATGCAGACTCCGATTCTGGTTCATAATCGTCCATCAAATCGGCTTTTTCAATAGAAAGTGTTCCATTCGGCAGTACCGTTACATGGAACGGCACATAGAGATCACTTTCAGGATAGCTCACACTGGCGGCAAACATCAGACCATAGTCAGTCACCTTGTCGAACACCAGACCTTCCAAGATAGCATGTTGAATGAATTCTGAATCAAGGTAAGAAGCGAATGTATTCTTGTTGAAAATCTTATTGACAAACAACTTGCCACCTGTTGATATCTCCAATGTGATGGTATTGTCATAATACTTCTGCCCTTGCGCATCAGTCACCACAGGCAAGGTGTTATCTGGCCTGCGAACCACTTTCATGTCGTAAGTACTGCCCTTGAAGTCGGCCTGAGAAGAAGCGCTGATAACTTGTAACTCTTGAATTGCTGCGCTAACCACATCTTTTTGAATAGACTCAACTACATAGTTATCTGGGTCTTTTTTTTTGTTTCGGCTACAAGATGCCGATGTCAAAAGGAACAAAGCTAATATTATATATAACGATCTTTTCATCGTTTTCTGATTTTAAATCACTGTACAAAGGTACAACAAACTTGCGAAATATCAAAACTTACACTAAATTTGCACACGATATGTCAACGGAGAACGAGATATTCAATCGGGCCGAACTATTGTTGGGCTGTGAAGGCATGAAGCGTATTGCCTCTGCCAAGGTATTGGTAATGGGAGTAGGTGGCGTAGGTAGCTGGTGTGCTGAATGCTTGATTCGAACAGGTGTCCGACAACTTACAATTGTAGATGCGGACTTGGTGCAAGCATCCAACATTAACCGCCAACTGATGGCGACAACAGCCACAATCGGACAAGTTAAGGTAGATGCTTTGAAGGAGCGGTTACTGCAAATCAATCCAAATGCTGATATCCATGCCATCTGCAAGGAATATAATGAGCACACTGCCAGCGAGTTCGATTTAGACAGCTATGACTATGTAGTGGATGCCATTGACAGCCTGAAAGACAAAGCCTTGCTGATATTGCAGACCACAGCATCGAAAGCTAAGTTGTTTTCTTCAATGGGAGCAGCATTGAAACTTGATCCAACGAAGATTGAGGTAACTGAATTCTGGAAAGTGAAGGGTGACCCATTAGCAAAGGCATTACGCAATAGGTTCAAGAAAAACGGTGTGTTCCCGAAACGTAAGTTCAAGTGTGTGTACAGTGAGGAGCGACTGTCTTACAAGACTGAAGGAAAAGGTTCTATAGCTCAGGTTACCGCAGTGTTTGGGTTTATGTTGTCAAGTTTGATTATTAATGATATTATAAATAAGGTATGAAGAAACTATTTTTAGGTGTCATTTGTATGGCATTGGCTCTTGCCGCCTGCAAAGGAGGAAAAGAGAATGGTAACGGCTATTTAATTAACGGTAAAATCTCTGACATCAAGAGTGGTATGGTATATTTGAAGGAGTATCAGGACAAGAACTTCATTCTGGTGGATTCTGCTGAGGTAGATGGTGGACAGTTTGAATTTCGCGGCTTTGCCCTGCAGACATTGGCATATGGTCTGACTACCGATAAGGAAAGCAATAACCCGTTAGTGTTCTTTCTTGGCAACGAGAACATAAATATCAATATGAGTGAGGAGAACAAAACGTTGGAGATTGAGGGCTCACCCATCAACACGCTTTATCAGGAAACAGTTGGCAAAGTGGGCAAGGAAGGATTCGACATCAACGAGTTTGTGGCTGCCAATCCTGCATCAGCCCTTGCACCATATTATATTATGCGCAACCTGGCGTGGGGACTTGATCTTGAGCAATTGCAGACCCTGCGTGGCAAGTTGGACGCATCGCTGGATGGCAACAAATATGTGAAGCAAATGGAAGACCTGATTGCCCGAAAAGAGGGTGTGCAGGTGGGCAAGATAGCTCCCGACTTTACATTACCTGATCCCGATGGCAATGCTGTTAGTCTTACAGATTTTCGAGGCAAGTATGTATTAGTTAGCTTTTGGGCAGGATGGTGCCCTGACTGCCGACGAGAGAATCCGTTTATCGTTGAAGCCTATAACAAGTATAAGGACAAGAACTTCACTGTATTGGGTGTATCCATCGACCGCAACCGTGACACATGGCTCAAGACTGTTGAACAACAAGGATTGGTATGGACACAGGTGTCCGACCTGAAATATTGGCAAAGCGATGTAGTAGAGTTGTACGCCATCCGATGGGTGCCAACAGGCATATTGCTGGATCCAGATGGCAAGATTCTTAACATCAGCCTCAACGAGGATGAACTGGTAAAGAACTTAGCCAGTGTATTTGAATAAAGAAATGTCTATTTGTCATTGATTACCCCAATTTACCTATACATAGCTGACATTTTTACAGAGAATACCTTTATCCATTGACAAATTGTCACCACATCCCTATTGGCACACAGCTTGCAATATGATAGGTGCAAGCCGAAGCGAAAGCTGAGGCGAGTGGATGTATAACAATTAAAACTAAAATAAAAATGGAGGTATTTACTATGTTACCAGCAATGTTTAGAAACACTTGGTTTCCTACAGTATTCGATGATTTCGATTTTACACCTCGTGCCAACACAACCGCACCGGCAGTTAACGTAATGGAAAACGAAACGGCATATACTATGGAGGTTGCCGCTCCTGGCATCAAGAAAGAGTTTTGCCGCGTCAACATCAACGAAGATGGCAATTTGTGCGTAGCTATCGAGAACAAATGGGAGCACAAGGAAGAGGACAAGGAGAAGAAGCAGCACTACCTGCGTCGTGAATTCTCTTATAGCAACTACCAGCAGAACTACACCCTGCCAGAGGATGTTGATAAGGAGCATATCTCTGCTAAGGTGGAAAATGGTGTGCTGACTGTGGTTATGCCTAAAATCAAGAAAGAGGAAGTCAAGAACGCTCGTACGATTGAGATCGCTTAATTCCTTTGCGTTCCAACAACGAGTATTGTTCATAAGTTAAAGGGGGTCGTGTCATTAGTGACACGACCCCCTTTTTTCTGCCAAAACCTCGATTTGAATCCTCCCGTAGTAAAGCGGCGGCCCTCCAAGTGGGTGCTGTTGTTACTTATTGTGGTTCACACCTCAGACGTGTGAGCCACCACTTTCAATTTCTGAGAGCTCCAGCCAACGGAAGGATTTTTCGTCCAATTCAGCGCCCAACAAAGGCAGACGTTTGGATTTCTCTGTGAGGGCATCTACCGACAGGGTGCCACTGCAAAGATCTGCTTCCAACTGCTTCTTCTCGGCTTCCAATGCCTCTATCTCCAGACCCAGTTGTTCAAACTCACGACGTTCTTTGAACGACATACGTCGTTTATCATTCTGTCGAGGACGTTCTGACTTGGATGCTACAGGTTGCGCTGCTTTCACCTGTTCGCGATCGTGGCGTTCCTTTTCCTCTTTCCAGGCACGGTATTGGGTATAATTTCCAGGGAAGTCACGGATATCACCTTGTCCATTAAACACCAGGATATGATCTACCACCTTGTCCATGAAATAACGATCGTGACTTACAACAATGACGCAACCGCCAAATCCTTTGAGGTATTCTTCAAGCACCTGCAGGGTCATGATGTCCAGGTCATTGGTAGGTTCGTCCAGCACCAGGAAATTGGGGTTGCGCATCAGTACCGTACACAGGTAGAGTCTGCGCCGTTCACCGCCACTCAGCTTATAAATAAAATTATGTTGCGTCTCTGGCGAGAACAAGAAATATTGCAAGAATTGTGACACACCCAGTCGCTTACCATTACCCAAATCCACTACCTCGGCTATGTCACGAACAGCATCAATCACCTTCATTTGTTCATCGAACTGCATGCCCTCTTGCGAATAATAGCCAAAACGCACGGTAGAGCCAATCTCCAACGAACCACCATCCAAGGGCAGCTGACCCATCAGTATCTTCAAGAATGATGACTTGCCCGTGCCATTATTACCTACAATGCCCATCTTTTCATAACGAGAAAAGATGTAGGAGAAATCATCCAATATCTTCATATCACCAAATGATTTGCTGAGGTGATTGGCTTCGAATATCTTGTTGCCGATATAGGAAGATTTGACATTAAGCTGCACTTTATTATCATAGATGCGTTGCTTCGCCACTTTCTCTAACTCGTAAAAGGCTTCTTCACGATAGCGTGCTTTATGCCCTCGAGCCTGGGGCATACGACGCATCCAGTCCAACTCAGTACGATACAGGTTATTGGCACGTTCAATCTCCACCGCTTTGGCATCCATCCGTTCTTGTCGTTTCCCCAAATAATAGGCATAGTTACCATCATATTGGTAAAGCGACTCAGCATCCAGTTCCATAATCTGGTTACACACGCGGTCAAGGAAATAACGGTCATGGGTCACCATGAGCAAAGTCATGCTGCTGCGTCGCAGGAAGTCTTCCAACCATTCTACCATATCCAAATCAAGGTGATTGGTAGGTTCATCCAATATCAGCAGTTCGGGATCATTGATGAGTGCATTGACCAAGGCAATACGTTTAACTTGTCCACCGGAAAGCTCTGATATAGGTTGTTGCAAGTCAGTTACCTTTAACTTTGTCAGCATCTGCTTGGCAGCCAACTCATAATCTTTATGGGGATCCAATTGACAACTGCCATGTTGCAGACAAGCCTCCAATACGGTAAGATGATCTGGATAGTGGGGCGTTTGAGGCAAATAGCCAATACGTAAATCACGACGGAAAGTAATCTTTCCCTCATCGTAAGGTTCCTCACCAGCCAGTATATTTAATAAGGTAGATTTGCCTGTGCCATTCTTGGCAATAAGTCCCACATGCTGACCTTCCGACAGACCGAAACTGATGTTGTGGAACAACACCAACACACCAAACGACTTGGTGAGACCATCTACCTGTAAAATAGGATTAAGAGTAACTGCCATCAGAGAATATGTTCGTAAGTATCAGCCAAATTGACAACCTCACCGTTCTTTACTTTGCTCCATACCAGCTTCATCGGGTCGATAGTTTTGCCATCAGCCTTGTTCACCAGTACGGGAACTTCACGGCTGCCATCTATAAGTGTCATCCACTCTACACCATCCACTTCATTGACAAGAATAACACAAAGAGTGATGCCCAATGCTATCCATGCATCCCGCTTGCGAGGGTTCAGCGAACCGTTATCAATGATGCGTTGCATATTCTGTATGTCGCCTTCCTCACCACGGAAGTCTTTCTTAAGCTGCTTCTTGATTTCCGATTGAACCCAGTCATAAGCTTCATCAATCTGATAAATCTCTATAAGACGCACAGGGATGGTCTCGGCATGATATTTCACCCCCGGATAGCGTAATACCAAAGAAGCAATCACCTCCTGAGCCTTACGGATGGACGCATTTTTAGGTGTAGCGAAAGATACCTCAAAAGCCACATCACCTATACCCGTCACCCATTGGTGGTTTTCGTATGCCTCTCCGTCTTCTGTAAAGACCTCACAGCTATAGGCACATGGGTGGTCACCTACAATAACTGCTTGCGCCCGTTTGCTTCGTTTCAGTTCTTCATTCACCGCATTCTGTCCATAATCAGCATGATTACCACGGAAAGCCGAAATACGGAAATTACCGTCCCAATCATCGGGGTTATAGAATAGGAATGACTCCTCCCCTCCCTCAAACTCATGCCAATCTGCCGGATAAGTCATGGCGAACCATGCTCCAGGCGCAATAAATTTCTTGCCTTTATTCATAGTAAAAAAGTTATGTGGTTGTAAAGATAAGAATAATTATTGACATGATGTGACCTTCAGCTCAATTAAACCATCATGATGCAATCGTGAGATATACAGGGCGAGGCGCTGGGGGAAATTTTCTTCATCAGGATGACGCATCACCACCTCATGTATCACCTCTTCAGTTGTGCGGATGCCATCCATCAATAGCCACACCTCAGAACCAAACTGCTCCAAGGGGACATGTATCAGTGGAGAGTACCAACGAGAAAAGAGCTTTGATAACCATGCCTTAGGGAAACGATGATAGACCAGTACCAGACATCCATCAGAATCTTGTTCTGTCCACACATGGTGAGCATGAGTGGGGATAGTATCTAACAAGCTAATTTTATCCTTCATTGACAATATTTGGTTTTTCCAGTCCGTAACCCATTTTCTTGTCTAAATACAGCATAACTACAGCTACCAATACCCCAGCAAGACCAGTACAAGCAAATATCTGCATACCTGTAGTATAAGTGGGATCGGTTTCATTGGCTTTGCCCACAAACATGGGAATAATGGCACGACCAAAATTCTGTATGAAGAATATCAACGAGTAAGCGGTTCCCAGACACTTCATCGGCATAATCTTTGGTACAATGGGCCACAAAGCTGCTGGTGTCAGCGAGAAGCCTAAGCTCAAAAGAACCATCATAGAGATAGCAAAAGCACTGGCATGTATCGGCAAAGAGAAACCGAAATGTACCAATGTCAGCAAACCGGTACCAATGATAATCAGTGTCACGCCACGACCATATTTATCATAAATCGAGCCGAAGAGTGGTGTCATCAGAATGGTGCCAAATGGCACAATCGAAGTAAAGAAACCCGCAATATCAGGCGCTACGGCATATTTATCAATCATCAGACGGGTAGCAAATTTCAGGAACGGACTCACTGCTGAATAGAACAGCACCACGAAAAGGGTGATAAGCCAGAAACCCGGACTTTTCAAAATCAAGCCAATATCACGGAGGTGGAATTGATCATCGTCTTCAGATTGATGATTGGATGATGTTGATGACTGAAGAAGCTGCTCGTCCTTATCCAAACGAATATCGAGGATGCAGAACACAAAAAAGGATACCAAACCGATAAGCAGACAGATCAAACCAACAAGCAAAGGAGTAGAAAGGGTGAAATATCTGGCAAGAGGAGCACTAACGCTCAAGGCTGCTGCAGTACCCAGACGGGCCATTGCCAATTGGATACCCATTGCCAATGCCAATTCGTGACCTGTGAACCATCGTACCATAGCCTTACTAACGGTGATACCACACATCTCATAGCCTACGCCAAAGACAGCAAAGCCCAAACTGGCTATAGCAGCAGAAAGAGGGAGATGTATGTCCCAAAACAATACATTAAAGTTGAAGGTCTCTCCTGCCAGTGGTGCCGTCACGGCATAATACTTAATACCTACGCCTATCAACATCAAAGAACAGGAAAGTACACCAGTAAAGCGTACACCCATCTTATCAAGTATGAGTCCACTGAAGAAAAGCATCAGCAGAAACACGTTGATAAAGCCTCCCGAACCAGAGAAAAAACCATAGTCGGTACTTGTCCAACCTAAACCACCCTCCTCAACTGGCATCTCTAACAGCGTCTCCAATGGCGACATGATGTCGTTCAGAAAATAGCCCATCATCATGGCGGTAGCCACAATGGCCAACACTACCCAGCGCACAATTGGGGTGTCGTTGATTTTCTTCCTCAGTTCATTCATAATAGGTGTATTAAAAATAGGAGTTAGAAAATGGGATATCCATCTCTAACTCCTAACTATATCTGCTAAATAAATATCATTTAATATTGGGTTCCTCCAGGCCAAGACCTTTCTTCTTATCCACAGCCTTAAGCACCAAACCAAGTATCAACGCTGCCACTCCTAAACAAGCCAGCATCACCAACGGCCATGTATAGTCAAATTGTGTTGGGTCGGTAACACCAGGGTTGGTATTGTCGAGTACCTTGCCAATCAGCAACGGGAAGAGCCACAAACCTATGTTCTGAATCCAAAAAATCAGTGCATAAGCAGAACCGATAATCTTGGCATCCACCAACTTTGGTACACTTGGCCATAATGAGGCAGGTACCAGTGAGAAAGAAGCACCCAGCACCAAGATAGTAAGGTATGCCACGATGATGCCACCCACCATATTGCCCTTGAATCCAGGCAGGATGAAGGCAAATGTCAAGTGACAAGCAATCAGCAACAATGAACCCAGCACCAACATGGAAGCTGCCTTACCCTTATGGTCAACATAGCTACCCAGGATAGGAGTGATACCCATTGCCAACAAAGGAAATACGGCAAACACAGATTCTGCACTCTGACGCATGTAACCCATGTAGCAATATACTACCAGTGCTACAATCGCCAATATTAACAAACCATATTTCTTCGTCTTATCCTTCATGAAATTGCTGGAGAATGATGCAATAGCCACCACCAGCATAATCACATACTGAACAATGGTCACGCTACTGTTTGCCCAGAATGAGTTAGGATCAATCTCTGAAAAATCAAGGTTGCATTGTAGCATGTTCACAGCATATTTCTGGAATGGGAAGATGGCACTGTAATACAGAACGCATAGCAATGACACCAACCAGAAGCCTGTGCTTGTGAGAATTTGTCCCAAGTCGCTAATTTTGAACGGATCGTCTTTCTCTTCAGCCTCACCCGTCTGCGCATCCAGCTTCTTGTCCATGAAGAAATAAACTATAAACATAATCAAGCCGATGGCTAACAGGACCACGCCAAATGCCACAGAACGGCTCACGCTGATGTTTCCACCCAACTTAGCAAAGAACGGCGAGAAAATCATGCAAGTGGCTACGCCCAAACGAGCCAAAGCCATCTCACTACCCATAGCCAAAGCCATCTCACGGCCTTTAAACCACTTCACGATACCGCGACTAACCGTGATACCTGCCATTTCACAACCGCAGCCAAAAATCATAAAGCCGCATGCTGCAAACTTTGCAGAAGCAGGCATTCCTTCATAGAATGGAGAAACGCCCAACTCGTCGAAGATGGGTATGTAGTTCAAGTTATTGGTAAACCATTCTTCCAGACCGCTGCCCATGAATGACTCAGTAACAGCATACCACTTGATAATGGCACCTACCAACATCACTGCACCAGAGAGCACTGCGGTAAAGCGAACACCCATCTTGTCGAGGATGATGCCAGCAAAAATCAGGAAGAAAACAAAAACATTGAGGAACACCTCACTGCCCTGCATGGTACCAAATGCTGTTGAGTCCCAACCACGGGTTTCCTGCATCAAGTCCTTAATAGGAGACAGGATATCCATGAAGATATAGGCAAAGAACATGCCTAACGCCAGAAGCAGAAGGGCAGTCCAACGCATTCCTGCGGAGTCACGCAAGGTTTGTTGAATTTTGTCTGTTGTCATGACAATCGTTATCTTCAAAAACTTCAGTTAGCAGGATTCTCTGCTGGAGCCTCAGTTGCAGGAATCTCAGTTGCAGGAGCCTCAGTTGCAGGAGCATTGGTACCAACTGGCATGTTGTAAGGATTGGTATTGGCATTCTTCTGAGCCTGCTCCATGATAGCATCCTGACTGCTTGAGTTAGCAGAAGGTAATGAATAAGCAGATACAACGCTGCAAATTACCATTATAGCAGCCAGTGTCCATGTAGCTTTTTCGAGAAAATCGGTGGTTTTACGAACACCCATAATAGCGTTTGATGATGAAAAGCCAGAGGCCAAACCGCCACCTTTTGAATTTTGAATCAACACAATTCCGCACATCAAGATAGATGCTACCAGCATTAAAATAATAATCAGTAGATACATTTTTAATTATGATTTTGATTTCTCATTAATAACTAATTTCTCCAAAAAACGAATTTGGTCTGCAAAGTAAATACTTTTTTTTGGATATTTCAAGTTTAATTTTCTAATTATTTCCAAAGCCTTGCTATATCGTTGCTGTTTGATGTAGATTTTAGCCAAGGTTTCCGTGAAAAAGCTATCGTCAAGCTCTTCAACCTCGGATTCCCCATTCTCATCAGCACTGATATTATCTTCTGTCAGTACATACTCCTCAGTAGCTGGTGTCAAAGTCAATTCTTCATCGGCAGAAAACTCACCTGGCATCTCAGCCAAGAAGGAATCTATGAGCGAAAGGGTTCGACTTTCAGAAGGTCCCTCTTCCTGTTGCATCACTGAAGGCTGAGTGCTTTTGCCTGGTTTTACTGTCAATTGATCTCCCTCAATAAGATAAAATAACTTACTACGATCTGCAATGAACAAAGCTGATTTGCGCAACTCTGAACCAAAAGTCTCATCATGCAACAGATAAAGGTTCTTCAAATACAACAAGCGAAGCGTCTGGAAATAGGGATAGCGAGCCACCATGGTGCGTAGTTCGTACAAAGTACTAGTATTCAGCAATTCGGGCTGCTTGATCCATTGTATGATATCATTGGCATTCATCTTACCAGTTGGCTACAGTTGAGTTAAATATCTGTTCGGAAATATCTTTCACCATCACTTCTATCAACTGATCTTGCACAGCAGTCAGCAACTGAGAGGCATCATAGGTCTGAAACGCAGTAAATGTACGATCTTCGAAATCTTCTTCATGATTGGTATTGTTGGTAAATGACACTTTTACCGTCAGTGTCAGGCGTACCTTAGAAGAATAGCCACTGGCATCTATCGCCTCGTTAAACTGGTTATAGCCTACTATCTCACCTTCTATCACAATATCTCCGTTATTGTTCACCAGCGACAAACGTGTCTGCCGCATAAACAAGTCCTTCATCTGGTCGTTCAACGTAGTGGCCAACGGACCATACACATATTCAGCATGGTTCTGGAAATCCACGATCTGCATCGTATGCACCTTGCTATAGTCAATTGAAGAGATAGGTGCCAGGCCTAATGACACCTTGCAAGCCACCATGATGACAGCTAAAGCCATCATCCATGCCCCACGAACCAAATTCTTACTCCAAGTCATACAACTTAATCTTTCTATATAACGTACGTTCAGAGATATTGAGTTCTTTGGCAGCTGCCCGACGCCTTCCACGGTTTCTCTCCAAAGCTTTCTTGATCATCTCCTTCTCCACTTCATCCAATGACATCGCCTCGGCGTCTTCCACGGCCTCGGTATCATGAATATTATCATCATTATGCAACGAAGCAGCTTGCCTTCCACCGGCAGTAGGATGCTGTATGATAGGGATAGCGGTATCTGTTGACGAAGTAGCTGGCGCATAATAGGGTGTATGAGGCGTTTCAGCTGCTACCGTTACCTGTTCACCCGCCATCAGTTTCTTGACTACCTGTTTTAATTCAGTCACCTCGTTATTGAGGTTATAAAGCATCTTGTACAGGAACTCACGTTCTCCCTCAAAGCCCTGTCCGAAATCTTTGGCTCCAAACAAGGCAGGCAAGCGCTGACCTTGTTCCTGCTGTGGCAGATAACGCCTCAGCATATCAGCTGTCACCTCACGGTCGGTCTCTATAATGGATATCTGCTCAGTTACATTCTTCAATTGGCGTACATTACCAGGCCAACGATAGTTAACCAACACTCGTTTAGCTTCCTCTGCCAGCTGGATGGCTGGCATACGGTATTTCTCAGCAAAATCAGCGGCAAACTTACGGAACAGCAAAGCAGCGTCTTCACCACGTTCACGTAAGGGGGGTACCTTGATGGGCACAGTACTAAGGCGATAGAAAAGATCTTCACGGAAACGTCCATCGGTTATTGCCCTGTCAAGATTCACGTTGGTGGCAGCCACAATACGCACATTGGTTTTCTCCACTTTTGAAGAGCCTACTCTGATGAACTCGCCATTCTCCAACACGCGCAAGAGTCTTGCCTGCGTAGGCAGCGGCAACTCCCCTACCTCATCCAAGAAGATGGTACCTCCATCTGCCTCGCTGAAGTAGCCCTTACGGTCGCTGATGGCACCTGTAAATGCACCTTTCTCGTGACCGAAAAGTTCTGAGTCAATGGTACCTTCTGGGATGGCACCACAGTTCACAGCAATGTATTTTCCATGTTTCCTGCGACTAAACTGATGAATGATCTGAGGAAAGCTCTCCTTACCCACACCACTCTCACCTGTGATAAGCACAGACACATCGGTCGGTGCCACTTGCAAAGCGGTATCGATGGCATGGAGCAGGTTCTCATCGTTGCCGATGATGCCAAATCTCAACTTCACTTGTTGTATCTCAGTCTTTGTCATAATGTCTCTTCCTCGGGTTCCTTCATTTGTTTCAGTTTCTCGCTGTCGTCACGTTTATCATAGTACTGCTTACGCAGTGGGTTAGCCAAAGCATCCTCTTCACGATGCCTGTTGCGCAATACATCTATTCCTAAATATATTGCATTTCTCAACGACGACTCGTCAGCCACTCCTTTTCCTGCCAATTCATATTCCACCCCGTGAACAGGTGTAATACAGATAGCAGACATACCCGTAACAAACTTCACACCACTGTTCATACTCAGCGCCTTGAAGAATCCCATGCCCTGATCATGATACATGGCGAAGATACCATCGAAATGTGTATAGTTGCTCGTTTCTAAAAGTGAATCTACTGAATAAGGACCATAGCAAATCACATCCTCTGCTATCAGCTCCTCCAAGACTGGTTTTATAATCTCTTGTTCCTCCTGCCCGACGGCATCATTCAACACAGAACCTGGGTTCAAAGAAAGCACAGCGATGCGAGGCGCACTGATGTCAAAATCTACTTTCAATGACTGGTTAAACACAATCATCTTCTCTTTGATTAACTCTTTAGTCAACAAAGATGCCACATCCTTCATAGGCACGTTTTCTGTAGCCAAAGCCACACGCAGGTCATCCTTAACCAGTATCGATAAAGCCACCTCACCCTCTTCACCTAACTCACTTTGCATCAAGTTGCAGAAGCCTGGATAATCAATGTTAGCCTGCTTAAAAGCCAATTCATTGACAGGAGCCATCACCAGCACATCGGTCAGTCCATCACGATACTCGTCCATAGCCAGCTGCATAGCGCTCCATGCAGCCTTGCCTGCCTCAGCATCAGTCTTGGCAAACTCCACCTTGGGATCATCGTCATCACAAGTCACAATATTAACTGCATCATCGGCTTCCGCAGCTGAATTGACAATGGTGAAAGGTGTTTGAATCTCCATTGTCTTACGATGGTAAGTAGCCACCTTGGGTGAACCATATATAACAGGTGTACAGAGTTCCAGCATCGTAGGGTTTTCAAACGACTTCAACGCCACTTCCCAACCTACTCCGTTGATATCACCTTGTGTAATTCCAATTCTAAATTTTCCTTCCATAGAAAGTTATCTATTATGTAATAATTGTAAAATCATTCATCTTGCAAAGGAATCTGTGCATCATCCATCACCTTGCCTGGCAATTTGATGGTATAGAGTGAAGCTTCCATCCCACGTACGAGGTTACGCTTCAGCTTCTCGGGTGCATAGATAAAAATCTCTTCTGTAATCACTCGTTGGTTGATGGTATCCACACGACTCTGTGAGACAAACGGACCGCCCATCATGTCACCCTTCACTCTCCACAGACCACGTGCTTCAAACACGTATTCACCCTTCAGCATGAAAGCACGGGTAGTAACGAAACGGGCATCAGTCTGCATATAGGTACCCTCAGCTGCGCCAGGAATATTGATCTTCATCACAGAATCACGCTTCTGCACGAAGAAATCCTGGGTAAAAGTACGACGGTCTTTATAGGGATAAGAGTATATCACATAGTTCTGGTCGCCAGATGCTGCATTAGCACCTGCCCAGAAGAAATCCTCGCCACGTTTGGACGATTTCAGTTCGCCCGACACCCATACTTCACAGTCGAACATTTCCTTCACATTCTTGTAAATCATGTCACTATGTTGGTATTCCAGCACTTGTATCTGCCGGTTCATCTCGGCACGGGTAAAGAAATCAATGATGGCTTGTCCGTTTTTGGTCACATATTCAGCCACCGACTCTGCATCAGGCCCCTGGATGGTCAAGATGGCTTGCGGATTGGCATATACATTCATCTCTGAGCGGAACTTCGGCTGTGTATAGATACTCGGATCAATGTCCATCTTGATGATATTACGCAGCATCTTCAATGTTGCATTATAACCATAAGGGGTGGTATTCATGATGCGGAAAGAACGTTCCGATTGAGGCAAGCCCGGCACATCGGTATCCAATACATCATATAATGCACGACCTGCCACGCCTTCCCAGTTGGCATCGTCGCAGACCACTAACAGCTCATACGCCCTACCACTGGATGTAGGGGTAAAAATATTCAGTGAAGAGCGTTTGTTGCCTCCACGGTTACAGGCGCCCAGCAACAAGGCTACCAGTACAATCGTCATCAAATAAACTGTTCTTCTCATATTCTCCTTCAATATTTTGGTATTATCACCACAAAACTACGAATAAGTGAGAATAGAAATTTTATCTATCCTAATAATTAATATTAATTCTTGTTAATCTTCTCCTGTTTGGCGGTTGACAACATACCACAAGCCGCAAAGATATCTTCCCCACGTGAGGCACGGATGGTAGTAAACAAGCCATGCTGGGTAAGGTAATCTCTCAACTCAATCATCTTCTCCATATCCACCCCTTCCAAATCCACATTCGGTATGGCATGAAAGCGTATCAGGTTTACCCTGCAATCCAAACCTCGTAACAACTTTAATAACTCTTTGGCATAAATCACACTATCGTTCACCCCCTTGAACACAATATACTCAAAGGATAATCGGCGTTGGTGACTGAAGTCATAATTACGCAACAAGTCCACCACCTCCGTAATGGAATAGGCTTTCTCCGCGGGCATCAGTTCTCGGCGCAAGGCTGGTACAGGGGCATGCAGACTCACAGCCAAGTGGCATTCGCTTTCTTCCAGAAAACGCTGCAAGCCTTTCTTCAAGCCTACCGTAGATAACGTGATACGTTTGGGACTCCAGGCATAGCCCCATGGAGCCGTCATAATCTCAAGGGCTTTCATCACTTCATCTATATTGTCCAGCGGTTCGCCCATGCCCATCATCACAACATTAGTAAGATGTTCATATTCGGGCAACGACTGAATCTGATTAATAATTTGATTAGTGGTGAGGTTCCCACTGAAACCCTGCTTGCCAGTCATGCAGAACTTGCAATTCATCTTGCAACCCACTTGAGAAGACACACAAACCGTGCCACGATCTTCATCAGGGATATAGACTGTCTCTACAAAATGATTATCGTGTGTATGAAAGAGATATTTCACCGTTCCATCTTGCGAGCGCATCTCATTGACAGGAGCCTCAGCACCCACCACATACCCCTCAGCCAGCAAAGTGCGATGTTTCAAAGAGAGGTTGGTCATCTCGTCTATGCTCTTCACCCTCTTCCCATAAAGCCATTGCGCTATCTGCTTAGCAGCAAAGCCCGGCATCCCCAAGCCTTTCGCTACCTCTTGCAATTCGCTGAGTGTCATTCCCAAAAGCGGTCGTTTATCCATTGCTACATAATTATGCATAATCGATTGCAAATTTACAGATAATTACGGAAACTGCCAAATTGTCACTTCACTTTCTCTAAGACATACATTCATCAATTCGGCGACTTAAGTGAAGCTGTCCCAACATACTATAAAAAACAGAAGGCAACCCAAAGGGCTGCCTTCTTATATTAAGAGTCAACTAATTCAAATTAATTGAAGTAGTACTTCACACCAAACTGTATTCTCCAAGCTTGATTCCAAGCACGGTTGTACTCCCAAGTCTTAGTTGGAGCCTTGCCTGAGCTGTCACGATAGAGTGAGAAAGTTGGCTGGTTAGCCTCGTTCTTACCCTCGTACTTCAGGAGAGCACCGTTGTTGGCAGGAGTCATATTCTTAGCAACGCCCCAATTTGAGTTAATCAAGTTGCCAAGGTTCTCGATATCTGCAGACAACTGCAACACATGCTTGGTGTTACCAATGTTCAGGGTAAAGTCGTGTGCCCAGCGGAAGTCGAATCTGTGTACCCAAGGAGCACGAGTACTATAAGCCTCTGCGTATTCACCCTTATGACCATTCAAGTATGAATCCTGAGCCACGAATCTCCAGAAATCTACACGGTCTCTTTCCGCAAAAACAGTCTGGTTACCATCCTTGTCGAACTTGTCAACAAAGTTGATTTCGCTGTCATTCTTAGGAATGTACATCAAGTCACCACTTATACCGTCACCGTTTATATCACCATTGTAATAATATGAATAGCCAGAAGGTGAATAACCTGTATAGAACAGGGTGAAGTGCTCCTTCCATACATTATAATTGACAGAAGCGATGATACGATCAGGAATTACGTAACGAGAAGTCTGTACAGTAGCGAAGTTAGGACCATCGATAGTGTAAAGTCCAGACCATGCAGAAGAAGCATTTGAACCAGGCATGCCTGACACTTCCTTCATTACAGTGTGCGTATAAGACAACATGATGCTCAAGTTCTCAATAGGCTGAGCGTTCACAGTCAAGTTTGCTGTCCAGCCATAACCCTTAGAAGTGTTAGTCAGCACATAAGCAGGTTGCTTCTGATAAGTATATTCTTTAGGATAAATCAGACGGTTATCTGCACCAGCGAAACGGTCCCAACCAGAAGTATTCGTAGGAATATTCCAGTTATCCAAACGTACTGCATTGATATTCTTGGTATAGTTGAACTCACCCGTTACAGATAATGGGAATGAAGTAGGCAACTGATAGTCCACTGCGATAGAAGACTTCCATACCTGTGGCATCTTGAAATTTGGATCCACACCATTCACTGCACTTGGTACAGTACCTTCAGCAGGAGTAATAGTCTTAGGAGTACCCAGACGGTTGATGAATTCGTCACGGTTGGTAACAATTGCACCGGCGAAATTAGCCAATCTTGGATCTACGCTGGTAACAACACCATTGTCATACTTGGTAACAGCAGTTACCTGATTCTGAATCATACCAGAGTTGGTAGGCATGTTGGTGAAGAATACCAAAGGCAAACGGCCTGTGAATATACCCGTACCACCACGTACCTTCAACCTCTTGTCTCCAAAGACATCCCATGAGAAACCTAAGCGAGGAGAAATCTGGATATTGCTCTTCGGCCACTTACCGGTATCTACATGACGGCCACCATAATCCAGCGCCTTGATTGCATTGTTAGTGATGATATCATCCTCATCGAAGTGAATGTTATCGAAACGGATACCACCGGTCAGCTTCAAGTTATCCAGCACGTTCCACTCATCCTGAACATACAGGCCAATCTGGTTGAAAGTAACCTGAGCAGTTGGATTAGCATTACCACCGTAACCATAGGTTAATGCCACTGCTTCAGGAGCACGCTCGTTGAGGAAGTCATCCAGTGAACGATAGCGGTAATACCCCGTACCATTACGCATATAGGCATTATTTGCCATTTGATGTTCGAAGTTGAAACCAGCAGTCAACTTGTGAGCACCCAGATAAGCGGTGAAGTTATCAGTGATAGTAGTCACCTTGTTCTGCACCTTGTTGTTCCAGGTAAACAACTCATAACCCAATGACATGTAAGGCTCCAACGTCTGAGTCACCACACCTTCAGCATCTACAGTATAGCCTGCCATAATATCAATGAATGGGAACTCTGAAGAATTAGAGCCACGCACATCCTGAATATCTGAGTAGGTGAACAGCAACTGGTTAGAGAGGTTGCTGCCGAAGTGGCTATTCAAATCTACAGAGATGGTGTTCACCTTGTTTTTCTGAGAATACATGGAGTTAGCGAAAGCCATTGAATACTGTGACAGACGGTCGGCACCCTTATTACGGTAGCCTGCATCGGTAGAGTTTCCATTGGTTGGATTCCAAGCCGTATTGTTAGTATAGTTATAGCGCACTGCCAAGTGATGATTCTGGGTAATGTTCCAATCAATACGTCCTAACAATTTAACATTGCTCTCGTCAGCAGGGAAGCTGGTATAAGAACCAGTATCATAGCCATATTTCTGCTTCACAAAATCACTCACTGTCTTCATGTCAGCTTGAGTAGTACGAGAGATATACTGATCAGGCTTAGCTACTCCATCTGCAGATGCCTGCCAGCTGTTAGCGACATTAGGCACCTTAGTATATTCAAAGTTAGCGAAGAAGAACAATTTGTTCTTGATAATCGGGCCACCCAGCGTAGCTCCGTAAATATATTTACGGTCTTTCTGACGATCGATATCGACTTCAGCAAGGCGTCTTCCATGCAGTTTCTCATGTGCAAGGTAGGTATAAGCCGTACCCTTGAAAGTATTGGTACCAGACTTGGTAACAGCGTTGATACCACCACCGATGAAATTGCTCTGACGAACATCGAATGGAGCCACCACTACCTGCATTTCCTCGATGGCATCTACAGAGATAGGAGAACCACCGCCAGGCAGGTCAGAGCTCAAACCGAAGTTGTTGTTGAAATTGGCACCATCAACCGTGAAGTTAGTAGAACGACCGTCACCACCTGCAAAGCCCATACCATTAGCATATGGAGATAGGCGGGCGATATCCGAGATACTACGGCTTACGGTTGGCAACTCACGAATAGTTGCGTTGTTGATGTTGGTAGTAGCACCAGTCTTTTCCTGGGCGAACTTAGATGCGGTACCAGTGACAACTACCTCAGCCAGCGTCTCAGCTGACTCAGAAATTTCAGCATTCAGGTTAAAAATCTCACCAAGTTGCAATGTAATGTCCTTGTAAGTCCTGGTAGAGTAACCGATGTAAGAAATAGTCACAGTGTAAGGACCACCGGTACGCATGCCTTGGATAGCATAACGACCGTCAACATTAGTAATCGCGCCATAAAGCGTACCAGAAGGCTCATGAACAGCCTGTACAGTTGCGCCAATGACAGGTTCGTTGGCATCATCGACTACCTTACCACCCATAGAAGAGGTAGTGATCTGTGCCTGAGCGCCTACAGCCACTAAAACAGCAGCCAGTGTAAGCAGCATGAATCTTACTTTTCTTAACATAATACTTTGTATTAATTTAAATGTTTACCAATTTGGCGGAGCAAAGATAGCTATTATATAAATACAAATACTAAAAACGCTTAAAAAAAGTTTTCAACAGTTTAATTAGTCATTTGTTAATTTCCTATACCTCACCCTGGTAGGTTCCGTCTTGCCCAAACGTTTCAGTTTGTTCTCCTCATAGTCGGAATAAGAACCTTCAAAGAAGAACACATTTGAGTCACCCTCAAATGCCAAAATATGTGTACATATTCTGTCCAGGAACCAGCGGTCGTGACTGATAATAACTGCACAACCGGCAAAATTTTCCAGACCTTCCTCAATGGCACGCAAGGTATTCACATCGATATCATTGGTAGGCTCATCGAGCAACAACACATTACCTTCCTCCTTCAATGCCAATGCCAACTGCAAGCGGTTACGTTCACCGCCAGAGAGTACACCGCAAAGTTTTTCCTGATCGGCACCAGAGAAATTAAAGCGTGACAGATAAGCACGGGCATTCACGTCACGGTTGCCAATACGCATCAAATCCATGCCACCACTCACCACCTGGAACACAGTCTTGTTGGGGTCTATGCTGGTATGCTGTTGGTCAACATACGCCAGCTTCACCGTCTCTCCCACTTCAAATGTACCGCTATCTGGCTTATCCAAGCCCATGATGAGCCTGAACAATGTGGTCTTACCGGCACCGTTAGGACCAATCACACCCACAATGCCGTTGGGTGGCAGCGTGAAGTTCAAGTCATCATACAACAGCTTATCACCAAAAGCCTTTGCCACATGGTGTGCCTCAATGACCTTATTGCCCAAGCGTGGACCGTTAGGTATAAAAATCTCCAACTTTTCTTCTTTTTCTTTCACATCGGCGTTGAGCAACTGCTCGTAGGAGTTCAGACGAGCCTTTCCCTTCGCCTGACGCGCCTTGGGTGCCATGCGAATCCACTCCAACTCTCGTTGCAGCGTTTTCCTACGCTTGCTCTCGGTTTTTTCTTCCTGCGCCATACGTTGTGTCTTCTGTTCCAGCCAACTACTATAGTTGCCTTTCCAAGGGATACCCTCACCACGGTCCAGCTCCAGGATCCACCCAGCCACATGGTCAAGGAAGTAACGGTCGTGAGTAACTGCAATCACCGTTCCTTCATATTGCTGCAAGTGCTGCTCCAACCAATCAATAGACTCTGCATCCAAGTGGTTGGTTGGCTCATCAAGCAACAACACATCAGGTTTTTGCAAGAGTAAGCGGCATAATGCCACACGCCTGCGCTCGCCACCACTCAGGTGTTCACATAGCTGGTCGCTGGGCGGACAACGCAAGGCATCCATCGCTATCTCTAATTTAGAATCCAGGTTCCAGGCATCCGTTGCATCAATAATGTCCTGCAACTCACCCTGGCGAGCCATCAACTTATCCATCTTATCAGGATCCTCATAATATTCCGGTTCACCAAACTTGAGATTGATTTCTTCATATTCCTTCAGAGCGTTCACGGCTTCTGCGGTGCCTTCCTGAACAATCTCCTTCACCGTTTTTTGGGGATCCAGATAAGGGTCCTGTGGCAGATAGCCAACTGTATAGCCCGGTGAGAACACTACCTGACCTTCATACTGGTTATCCAGTCCGGCAATAATTTTCATCAAAGTGGATTTACCTGAGCCGTTCAGACCGATGATACCTATCTTGGCACCATAGAAGAACGAAAGGTAAATGTTTTTCAATACTTGTTTGTTGGTCTGCCTGATGGTCTTGTTCAAGCCAACCATTGAGAAGATAATCTTCTTGTCATCAACTGTTGCCATATCCTAAATTTAAAATTTGCGCAAAGATACAATTATTTATTGACTTTTTTAGTATCTTCGCAGCTGTTTTAAAGCAGCAGGCATGATAATTGTCACCACCATATTGGTTTATTTTGCGGCACTATGGATCGTGAGTCGTTTCGTCACGCGCAAAAGCAACAACGACGTGTTTTTCCGTGGCGAACGCAAGTCACCGTGGTACATGGTGGCATTCGGCATGATAGGCGCCTCCATTTCGGGCGTGAGCTTTGTGTCGGTGCCCGGCATGCCCATACACATCAACATGTATTACCTGCAGATGTGCCTGGGTTTTATCTTGGGCTATTTTGCCATTGCCTTTATCTTATTGCCTATCTATTACAAGTTGAATCTCACCACCATCTACAGTTATCTCCGCCAGCGCTTAGGCATCAATGCCTACAAGACAGGGGCATGGTTCTTTCTGCTGAGCAAGATGACCCGCGCTGCCGTGAGTTTCTATGTAGTGTGTATGTTGCTGCACCGGTTTGTATTCGAGACACAGGGCATCCCTTTCTTTATCACGGTGATAGGTCTTGTGGCACTCATCTGGCTCTACACACACCGAGGAGGTGTCAAGACTTTAGTATGGACAGACACATTCCAGACGTTGTGTCTATTTGGGGCATTGACGCTGATTATTGTGAATGTGGCTGACGCCTTGGGTATGACGTTGGGAGAAGCAGCTACATCCATACGTGAGAGCGCCTACAGTCAGGTGTTCCTTTTCGACGACTGGTTTTCGAAGCAAAACTTCTGGAAGCAGTTTTTGAGTGGCATATTCGTGGTCATTGTGATGACGGGACTTGACCAGGACATGATGCAGAAGAACCTTACTTGCAAAACGTTGCGTGAGGCACAGAAGGACATGTGCACTTATGGTTTCTTCTTCGTGCCAGCCAACCTGCTATTTCTCAGTTTGGGTGTATTGCTCATCATGCTTACCCAGCAACAGGGATGGGAGTTACCTGCCAATACCGACGACCTACTGCCTATGTTTGCCGCTACAGGGAAATTGGGTACCACCGTTACCATCTTGTTCACCATAGGTATTGTGGCTGCCTGTTTCAGTAGTGCCGACTCAGCACTTACCGCCCTCACCACCAGTTTCTGCGTAGATATAAAAGAGCGCCCTAACGACGAAAGCCTGCGACGCATGGCACACATCGGCATCTGCGTGGTATTTACCGTGTTTATCATTGTTTTCCGCATGGTGAACAGCACCAATGTGATTGACGCCATCTACACGCTCTGCTCATACACCTATGGTCCCTTATTGGGCTTGTTTGCCTTTGGACTGCTTACCCATCGTCAGCCTCGTGACCGCTATGTGCCGTACATTGCTGTAGCATCCCCGGTCATCTGCTACCTCACCGACACCCTTACCACCTCTCTCACGGGCTATACCTTTGGCTACGAACTGCTGATGCTGAACGGACTGCTTACCTTCGCTGGTCTGTGGCTGATGAATGAGAAGCCCAGCTCCATCCATCAATAAGGCCATTCTTTACAGCAATATCTGCCGCATCACGACGTGAAGCCCGCTATGGGTCAAAGGAAAGCTTGCCATCACCCGTCGCAATATCTCCCACATGGTGACGCAGTATCTGCCATCACCCGTCGCAATATCTCCTTTACCCCTATGGGAATGCCTCCTTTTGCACGCGCGAGGCGCTGTGTTCACCCGTAGCAATATCTCCGTTTGACAACAACAAAATAACGTGACTTGATTTTTCATCCCTTTTATATAGAACACCCCCCTATACACCCCTCCCCTATGTAGGCTCCCCCTCCTCTCTATAGAGAGGGGGAGCCGGAATAGGGAGGGTGTTACTAAGGGGGTTAATATATAAACGGATGAAATCAGGTATTTTGTTTTGACAAGTCGGAAACATTCACTAACTTTACAAAAAAATACACATAAAACCTTTGTTATATGGCAACCAAGAAGACTACGACCAAGAAGACCACGAAGAATGGAGTAACCGTAACTACCACAACCACCACTACTTCATCGTCAACAAAGAAAAGACGAAAGAAGACATCCGGCACACAAATCATACCGGGTGTAAACCTCTCCGTCTCGTGGAAGAAACTGTTAGGCATTACCCGACTGAGACGGTGGTTTACCAACAAGACCGGCATACCCACCACAGAGGCTGGCATAGAGCGCAAGATTGGGCAATGGCTCATCGGACTGGTTACAGGTGGCAACAAGCAAGAGGTGAAGAAAAAGAAGAAGTTCGCTGACATTCAAGTTGAAAAACAGCCAGACGAAAAGGCTTCATCCCTAACGATTGAAGAAAAAGAAGGGGTTAATTCTTAATATTATTAAAAAAAGGACAGAAAAAATAGTAAGTTTTGCAAAACTTTTCCTACCTTTGAGACCGATTATGAATTTTTATCATTTTTATTAACAATATCATGAAAGAAAAGAACGGAATTTCAAGAAGAGACTTCCTGAGCTATTCTGCTCTGGGTCTGGCCAGCTTGACGATCTTACCTAGCTGGGCTAATTCTAACGGTGTGAAGGTTGCTCCAAGTGACCGTGTTGTATTAGGTTTCATCGGCTTAGGCCAGCAGGCACTGAATGACTTCGGCGGCTTCGCAGGTTGCGATGGTGTTCAGGTGGCAGCATGCTGCGACGTTGACACAATGAAGACTGAGCGTTTCCGCAGAAGAGTTGCTGCTTGGCAGAAGAGCAAGGGCATGAACGAGCGTTGCGACAAGTACGAGAGCTACGAGGACTTGCTGGAGCGTAAGGACATCGACGCTGTTGAGGTTTGTACTCCTGACCACTGGCATGCACTGCAGGCAATTCATTCTATCCAGGCAGGTAAGGATGTATATTGCCAGAAACCTCTGACCTACACTATCACAGAGGCTTATGCTGTTGAGGCTGCTGTTCGTGCTAACAAGAAGGTATTCCAGGTAGGTAGCCAGCAGCGTTCAAGCGGCGAATTCCAGAAAGCTATCGAGCTGATTCAGGCAGGCAAGATTGGTCACGTTGAGAAGATCTACTCTAAGGTAGGTGACCCTGCTCGTCCAATCGCTAAGATGTATGAGGAATTTGGTGGCGTTCAGCCTATCCCAGCTAACCTCAACTTCAACCTGTGGCTCGGCCCGTTGAACGATCCTCAGATTGAGTACAACTACCAGCTCTGCCCACCTATCAGCTTGGATCCTGAGAAGCGTGAAGAGTTCTGGGGCGCATGGCGTTGGTATCGTGAGACCGGTAACGGTTACACCGCTGACTGGGGTGCTCACATGCATGACATCGCTAACGCAGCTATGGGCTTCGATGGCCTGCAGCCAGTTGAATACTACCCACGTGGTACTTGGGGTGAGGGTGAAGCTTACTCAGCTCGCTACCCGGACGGTACCATCCTGATGGAGCATCCATACCTGACTAAGGAGATGGACGGTGAGGACAATCCTGGTGCACAGGGTCTGAAGTTCATCGGTACTAAGGGTTGGATCAACGTAGCTCGTGGTTACCTGGAGTGCTCAGACAACTCACTGGTTCCTGAGAACCTGCGCGGTAACAAGCCTCGTATGATGACTCCTGAGGAGCGTGCTAAGTTGTTCGAAGAATATCGCAAGCGTGCTGCTGCTGCTGAGCGTGGTGGTCAGCGTCAGGCTGCTCAGAACTTCGAGACCAGCTCACCTCACATGCAGAACTTCATCGACTGCGTTCGCAGCCGTCAGAACCCAATTGCTCCTGTTGAGGCTGGTACAAGCTCTGCAGTATTCTGCTGCCTGTGCAACATCGCATACGAGCTGAATCGTCCTGTTAAGTGGAATCCTGCTACTCGTACATTCGTTAATGACAAGGAAGCTGCTGCTCACCGTCTGTACTACTACGACTATCGTCGTCCTTACGAGTTGCCTTATCTTGACAAGCGCTGCTAATTCCCTGTTAACAGGTTTTAGAAATAAGAATCCCCGAGGCGAAAGCCTTGGGGATTTTTACTTTACTACATTACGATAACGCTTTTAACCCGATAATAGAGCCAATAAGGGTAGTCAGAAAGAACAGACGCCAGAATGACGCCGGCTCACGGAAGATGAATATGCCAATGATTACGGCACCCGCTGCTCCTATGCCCGTCCATACTGGATAGGCTATGCCTAAGGCTATTGTTTGCGTCGCCTTTGCCAACAGCACGGCACTGAGAACATAGAAAAAGGAAAATGCTGCTATCCAGCTCCACCATTCACTGCCAATAACCTCTTTTGCTCTTCCAAGACAATACGTGAAGCCTACTTCACATAGTCCTGCACTAATCAATATTAACCAATTCATTTGTAGGAAAGCCTGTTTGAGGGCTGCAAGACTATCTCGGCGACTCCTTCTAAGGCACTGCAAAGATACACAAATATCTTCCATTACAATGTTTTTTTGATTTATATCAAGTGAAACAACAAGATAATATGTGTATCTTTGTAGAAAGTCTACTACATGACTATGACAGAGACTAAAACATCCTTAGACATAGCTCGTGAGATGACGCTCATCAACCCTACCCCCTGCACATCGGGGCGATTCATCAGTTCCAGTCGGGTTTCACCACCAAGAAATTCTCCATCAACCTCATCGACGAGAGTTTCGTGGCTCAGGCCGACTACTGCGGCACAGTGAGCGGTGCGAAGGTGGATAAGTCGGGCGTGTTTGAATACCATCTGGGCGAGGCTGGCACACCAGTCATCGAGAAGTCGCCACTAGTCATGGAGTGTGAGGTCATCGACACCTACCAGATAGACAATTTCAACAACTACATCTGCTCCATCAGCCACACCTACGTGAACGATTATCCTAAATTTTGGATAAACAAGAGGAATTGTTCACTGAATAGTGGACAGTTCCTTTCTTATTCTGCTATCTGCTAACTCACGGTTCTGCCGTGAGTTATTTTGTGTTCGGCTTTGTGGTTCAATGATTTTGTCGTACCTTTGCAAACAGACAATCGGAATTTATGGAACAGAAAGTTATCAATAATCGCTTAGACTGGATGGATTGGGCAAAGTCCATTGCCATTACGCTCGTTGTCTTCGGCCACATCCTCATGCCGTTTTCCAAGTGGGTCTTTGGCTTTCACATGCCCTTCTTTTTTATGCTTTCAGGCTTTTTGCAGAAGAAGCGTACCGTGCGTGACGAAGCTATCAACAGTTTCAAGTCGCTCCTTCTTCCCTATGTTATATACAATGTCTATTTGCTCATATACAGCCTCTTCACGGGCGAGTATGCCTCGAACTATCCCCTTGACATGCTATGGGGCTTGCAGTGGAACCTTTCCATGGCCTGTCGCCCGATGTGGTTCCTTCTCTCGCTGTTCATCATGCGCATGGTTTATGCAGCCTTGCCACGTCGGGGCTGCCACCTTCTTGCCGTCTGCTGCATCCTTTTTGTCCTGCTGTTCCATGGCGATGCCCCCATGAAGCCCGAGATGAACTACTTCCAGATATTCGAAGCCGTCATCTGTTTCCCCTTCTTCGTGATGGGCATCCTTATGCGTCAGTATCAGGCGGAGCAGGTCTTGGACCGTCTGCCCGTTGTTGACTTTCCCTTTGGCCGTCGACCTTCGGTTCTCCGTTATGTCATCATCGCCGTAGGTCTCGCCGCCGGTTTCTGTTTCATAGGCTTCAATGGTTCCGTCATTCCGTTCCGCCTCCAGCTGAGCAGTGTGCCCTTGTTCTATCTCGGTGCCACCTTCGTCAGCATCAGTCTGATATGGTTTATCTACGAAACGTTTCGGATACGCAATACTTACATCCAACTCATTTCCGAGGGCACTCTGCTCATCTTCGCTGTGCATCAGAGCATCCTCTGGCCGATGCGCGATGTCATCCCTGATGGTGCGTGGAGTGCTCTGGTCATGACCATAGTCGTCATTCTCTTACTGTCTGGTCCTGTATGGCTGGCTCGCAAGTATTGTCCCGTACTCATAGGGAAGATGAAATGAACGGACAGGAAAATGCTTTCACACTATCAGATTAAGGATAACATATTATTATGAATACGAAAATCATTCTCGCGGTCGTTCTTGCTATAGTTGTTATAGCGGCTTGGGCTGTGAATGCGCATCGCAATAAAGGGTTCAGGACTGTCTCTTCTGAAGAGTTCGCAGGGCTTATCGGCGACACGGCCACAGTGCAGCTGCTGGACGTGCGCACGAAAGAGGAATATGAGGAGGGGCATATTGCTGATGCGCTGCTCGTAGATGTATATTCCTATAACTTCGAGGAGCAGGCGACCGCCAAGCTCTCGAAGGAGAAGGCTGTGGCTGTCTATTGTCGCAGTGGCCGTCGCAGCGCGTCGGCTGCTCAGAAGTTGGTGAAGCTGGGGTACGAGGTCATCAATCTTGATCGCGGCATCTTGGCTTGGCAACGCGCGAAGATGCCCATCAGCAGCATTACCTGATGTCTGGCACCTATATCCGCCCATTCACGATGGAGATGACGGCGTCGCTCAAGTTCTAAGATTATTCGTAACGCATTGAATTGGCTGGATGGATGCGAGCCACGATATAGGAAGGTCCTACCAGCATCAAGACCGAGATAAGCTGGGTGCCAATGTTTAAGAGCAACCATACAGGAATGCTCAGCGATAATGGCACCTTATCCATATAATAGGTAGCAGGATCAAGCGTAAGGAAACCTGTGTATCGTTGCACGAAATAGAATGTCAGGCCAACGATGTTACCCCACAGCATGCCCCTGCCTATCAAGAACACCGAGAGCCAAAGGAACAGATGACGGATGGTGGTGTTGTTGGCACCCAATGATTTCAGCACGCCAATCATCTGCGTGCGCTCAATGATGATGATAAGCAGTCCGGCTATCATCGTAAAACCAGCAATGCCAATCATCAGTACCAGAATTACCCAGATGTTTACATCCAACACCTCTAACCATGAAAATACAGCAGGGTTCTGTTGCTCCACATTCAAAGCGCAATAGGCAGTGCCATTCCTGTCGGTATAATCGTTGAGCAAAGATCCCACCTCATAGGTGACAGTTTCCAACTTTGCATAATCGTTGATGGTCATCTCAACCCCGGAAGCCTCATCATCATCCCAATGATTCAGACGGTTTACCATATAAAGATCAGTAAACACATAAGTCCCGTCATAAGCAGAGAAATGTGTCTCGTAGATCGCAGCTACCAACAATTTTCTCGCCCTGATACTTTCATCGAAGAAATAGGTATCCACTTTGTCACCCACCTTGAGCTGCAGCTTATCAGCCAGGACCTTTGAGATAAGCACCGTGTTGGAAGAAGCCGTATCACAAAACTGAGTGAGTTCACCTTGTATGATATGCTGCCTAAGAAAATCAGTCTGATAGTCAGGTCCAAGTCCCTTTATCATAACCCCTTGAAAGGAATCAGCGGTCTTCATCATACCCGCTTTCTGAGAATAGCGTTGCACGTGTGTTACCTGCTGGGACTTCGCCAGCAAAGCCTTCAGAGTGTCATTATAAACAATAGGAGCCGTCTCGTTGCCCATCACCGCATTGACATCGGTCACTTGCAGGTGAGCCGCAAAACCCGTTACCTTGTCCTTTATCTCATTTTTGAAACCAGTAATCACCGACACGGCAATTATCATCACTGCCAAGCCAATAACGATACCGATCATCGATATGATGACAGCAGGACGAGAGACTTGCCGAGAAAGGGCAGGACCATTATAGATACGTTTGGCAAGGAAGACGGGCAGGTTCATCAGATGGTTCTTCCTGGATAAGCCTCCAATGCCTTCTGCAGCACGAACAATGCCCTGAACAGGTCATTCTTCTTTAACACATAAGCTATACGAACCTCATCCCTGCCAATGCCAGGTGTGGTATAGAAGCCCGATGCAGGCGCCATCATCACCGTTTCACCCTCAAAGTTGAAATCAGTCAGGCACCACATGCAGAATTTCTCAGCATCATCCACTGGCAATTTAGCCACTGTATAGAATGCACCCATCGGAATAGGAGAATACACGCCAGGAATACGGTTCAAACCGTCAATCAGGCACTTGCGTCGTTCCACATACTCATCGTAGGTCTCACGCAAATATTCCTCAGGCACATCCAATGATGCCTCTGCGGCAATCTGGCCAATCAAAGGCGGACTCAGCCTTGCCTGACAGAACTTCATCACGGCAGCACGTATTTCAGCGTTTTTAGTAATCAAGGCACCAATACGGATGCCGCACTCAGAATAGCGCTTCGACACAGAGTCAATCAGCACCACGTTCTGCTCAATGCCCTCCAAGTGGCAAGCCGAGATATAAGGCGAACCCGTATAGATGAACTCACGGTACACCTCGTCGGAGAAGAGAAACAGGTCATACTTCTTCACCAGGTCACGAATCTGGTTCATCTCCCTGCGCGTATAAAGATAACCCGTTGGGTTATTGGGGTTGCAAATCAGTATGGCGCGAGTGCGCTCGTTAATCAGTTCCTCGAATTTCTCCACCTTGGGCAACGAGAAACCTTCCTCAATGGTGGTGGTTACCGTACGGATCTTGGCTCCAGCCGAAATGGCAAATGCCATGTAGTTGGCGTATGCAGGTTCTGGCACGATAATCTCATCACCAGGATTCAAACAAGACAGGAAAGCAAACAATACCGCCTCTGAACCGCCAGAAGTGATGATGATGTCATCAGGCGTCAAGTTGATGTTGTATTTGGCATAATAGCCCGTCAGTTTCTGTCGGTAACTCAGATATCCCTGACTGGGACTATACTCCAGAATCTTGCGGTCGATGTTCTTGATGGCATCAATGGCACACTGTGGTGTAGGCAGGTCAGGTTGTCCAATGTTAAGGTGATACACTTTGATTCCCCTGTTTTTAGCATCGTAAGCCAGTGGAGCCAACTTTCTGATAGGAGATGCGGGCATCTCGGTTCCCCGTACGGATATTTTCGGCATAAATATATTACTTATTAAAAATTGACTACAAAGATAGTGCAAGTCGTATTTAAAACCAAATAAAAACTTTTATTTGTTTATAAAACGCAGTCCTATCTTATCCTTCTTTATTTCAGCCACACACGTTCTCCAATCTCAGGGATATGGTCTTCAGCCATACGATTAAGCTTGTACAAGGTTTTCAGACGCACCCCATACATCTGCGAGATGGTGTGCATTGAGTCGCCCTCACGCACCTCGTGATAGATAACATCTGCCACCGTATTCTTGTTTTTTTCCTTCAGGTAGATGATGTCACCTTCCTCCAAGGTATAATCACGTTGCAGGTCGTTAAATTTAGCCAACTTCTTCCAATTGATATCAAACTCGCCGCCTAAAAGCTGGAAAGTATCGCCATCACGTGCCACCACATAAGCCAGTCCGTTGCCAATCAGCACCTGGTGAGGATTAGCCAGCCAAGGCTTCTTCTTGAGCAGTTTCTGCCACTTACGTGCCTCCCGTTTGCCCATGCCATCAGTATCATACTTATACAAGTCATAGGTTTCGATAATGGTAATGAGCTTGTTGGCATAAGACGGGTCGGTGGCATAGCCAGCCCTCTTCAAGCCGCGAGCCCACCCTTTATAGTCGGTCTTGTTCAACCTGAACAGTGAAGCATAGCGCTGGTTACCCACCAAGAACAGAGAATGGTCCTCGTACGAGTCTTCCACTTTCTTATAAGCCCTGAAACATTCGTCGCGCGCATCATCGTCAGCCCTGACGCTCTTACCTCGCCACCCCCTGCCACATTTGATGCCAAAGTGGTTGTTGCTCTCTCGGGCCAACGTACTGAGTCCTGCCCCACTCTCCAGCAGTCCCTGTGCCAGAGTAATGCTGGCAGGCACATTGTGCTGCTTCATCTGCTGTACGGCTAAGGGCGCATATTCCTTGATGTAGTTGCTGTAACTGGCCTGGCGACGTTGTGCAGTGGCAGTGGTAACCGCCATCATGCTGCATACCAGGATGATATAACGTATGATTTGCTTCACGCTGATGTATAGTTATTAATTCCAGGTAACAAAATTCAGCAAAAATATTGAAATATGCAATTCCTTTTCTATATTTGTAACATAAAATAAACATAGACTATGAAAGAACGAAAGATTGAGATACAAATCAAGGTTTATGCCTATAACGAGCTGAGTGATGCCGACCGCCAATTGATTGATAAGGCCAAGGAGATGACCTATCACAGCTATGCCCCCTATTCCCATTTCTCTGTAGGAGCAGCAGCCTTACTGGCTAATGGCGAGATAGTATGCGGTTCCAACCAGGAGAATGCCGCCTATCCTTCGGGACTTTGTGCCGAGCGCACCACCTTGTTTTATGCCAACTCACAATATCCCGACGTGGCAGTAACCACCATCGCCATCGCTGCCCGCAACGAAAGCGGCAACTTTGTTGAGCAACCTGTTTCGCCCTGTGGCGCCTGTCGTCAGGTGATGCTGGAAAGTCAGAGTCGTGGAAGTCAGCCCCTGCGCATCTTGCTTTATGGTCGCAAATGCATTTACGAAGTGGATCATGTGGAAGACTTACTGCCCCTCAGCTTCACAGCCGAGGACATGGCAGTAGAATAAAATCCGTTCTTAGATATTTACTCATAGAATGGAACGATTGGAGTATGCGCAAAAAAATATCGCTAAAAATTTGCTAATCCCAAAACTTTGCCATACATTTGCACCGCATTTGAGAGCAAGTGCGGATTGGAAGTTTGGGTGAGTGGCTGAAACCAGCAGTTTGCTAAACTGCCGTGCGGGTAACCGTACCGGGGGTTCGAATCCCCCAGCTTCCGCAAAATAAAGATAGAGGTCCTGTTGGGCCTCTTTTTTATTTACTTATTGAGTACTTAACTATTATTTCCGTCCAACAACATCAAACCTTTTATCGTCAGCAAATAACGTTGACGGGGATGATGGGGATTGGCAGGATACTTCATACACACAAATCCTTCTCTTATTGCTGGTGTGAGAGAATAATCCATAAAGTTCGGACGGTTCTTCAAACCTACAGCCTCCATCATGCTCTTCACGCTCATTTCTTCTTTACCGATTGCCAATACCAAACGCGTCACATTCTCAGAAGAAGGTTGTATGTCGATTGAACTTGTATGGGTACTTGCATGGGTACTTGTATGGGTGTCGTTCTCGTCACCCTTATACCCAATCAGCATATATCGATTCTTCAGTTCATTGCTTTCACCGAGCAACAAATTACGGAAGAACTTTACGAGGTACTACCAGTGTAGCACCAAGTTCTGGTGGTGGCTGCACATCAAACGATATGCCGTGGCGAGATAAGGATGAAGACTTTCACGATTGGGCCCGCCGAGCCATGCGATATGCCCATGTCAAACATTATCCAGGCAATAGGCGTAAACAGTCGCTGAGCAAATAGTCCTCGCGCGCATACGTAATATAATAATGAGCAGGCGTTTCCAAATTGGAAATACCTGCTTTTGGTTGACCATTTGTCCAAAGCTTACAAATTTTTTTGGATAGTGTCGGACAAATGGTCTTGTATTTTTAATCTTCAGGGCTTTTACGCCAGGAAGGACGAATATCTTGCTTAAATTTCTGTTAATAAATATAAAATATCTACAGCCATATTTGGCTTTACAGCTCATTTGCATACAGTTGTATGTTGACAACTTCTTATATTACATACAATAGACTACAATACATTTGTGTACAACAAAAAATGGAAGATAAGGAATATTTGAAGCAATTTGCTCAGAGAGTTAGAACATTAAGAGAAGAGCAAGGTATCTCACAAGAGAAACTTGCAGAACGTTCAGATCTTCATCGTACATATATTGGCATGGTGGAAAGACTTGAACGTAATCCATCACTTGTTTGTATTCATAAGATTGCAAATGGATTAGGTATTAACATAAAAGAGTTATTTGCATGACAATAAAAGAAACAGAAACTTTAAGAGCCAATATTCAAAATAGTTTTGAACTGCTAATAAAGAAAATAGGTACAATCCAAATCGGTTTACCTACGCAATTTCCATACGGTTGGAGAAAGTCAGCTAAAGGAAGAACAGTTTGGAGAATTGTAGAAGAGATCGTAACACAAAATTTACAGAAATACCATTCGGATTTTAATCTCGACAAAGCTGAGCCTTCACCCTCCGAGGTGTCTGTGTATGATATTAAATGCACATCTAACAAGCAGGATGCCTATGTGAATATTAAGTCTGCATTAGCAAATACAAGAAATAGTAAAGATGATATTTCAAAAGCTAATGGTTTAATTGATTTCTACAATCAAGACAAAGAGAAACAGTTCTTTGTAGCCACCTTTTACATAAAGTTTAATTCTAACATGACTATTGAAATTGAGAAATGTGTTGTTTTCCCTGTTGCATGGATTCCAGACATCTATATTAATCCCAGCAACAATGGCAACTTACAGTCATCAAAATACAAAGATTTGTTATTTGCACAAAAAAGAACAAATGACGCCTTTATAAAAGAACTCTTGAAAGCCAAAGCTATTGCAGATAAAAAGAAGGCAAAAAAGAAAGCAAAAGTCACAACGAAGAAGTCAACAAAGAAATAAAGTGAGTGGCATTCTGTATTTAATCATTTCAGACTTGTGCAGAATGCCACTGACTATCATCCATCAGAGTATTTTCTCAATCGTCGTATCCGTAAACGTACGCCAAATTTCGAGTTTCACTTTCTTGTAATCACTGAATAACTGACCGACATGCTCAATCTCAAACACAAGCCGTAGATCATTTTTGTCCTCATTTTCTTGGCCTTCCTTGCGATAGCCAAGTCTAGCAATCTTGATATAGTAAAGATCGCGAATGCCTTTTCCAGAGAGGTACGGCATGAAGTAGTAGAGTTTGTTGAGCGCAACTGTTGACGGGAACTTCTTGCCTGTATAGTAAATCTTGGCCGAACCA
>Ga0256404_1001480_pt1 | contig 56360 bp, 122 predicted proteins | sample RumenRJG_01DNA_FD_185990 | JGI IMG/M metagenome (GOLD analysis project Ga0256404, IMG submission 185990) | Bovine rumen microbial communities from Lethbridge, Alberta, Canada - RJG_01 | ecosystem: Host-associated > Mammals > Digestive system > Stomach > Rumen | place: Canada: Alberta... | reverse complement strand
AACAAAAAGTTTCATATTACACCAAGGCAACTTTATCATTTGTTTACTCAACAACACTGCCCTAAAGAAGACAATAATATGAATGAAGAAACAAATGCCCCAACAGCGTATGGTAAGTATGTTGATGAATATCTTAATGAGGCATCTAAACACTTCTTTTCAGAGGGAGAAGATAAGTATAGTGTCGCAGATTTGTTTTATGCTGGTGTAAGATGTGGAAAGTCTTGGCTTGAAAAACAAGGTCATACTGACAATATAATAGAAAAGGCAAAAACAGAGAAACAGCGCGTTCTCATCACTGAAACAGATGGAAATGCTAACATAGATTGGGACACCCGTAGTCTTGAAGATACGAGAAAGTTATTAGAATACGGCTTGCAATATATCGAAAAACAAGTCGAGCGAAACCCTACTGATAAGGCTGAATTAAAGTTTAATGTGGGAGAGTGGGTTGTAAATAAATTTGGATATTCATGGCACATTGATAGTTTCGACAAGAAAAATTACCAAGTTTCTGACGGAAAGGGAAACTATAATTATTTCCCTATCGCTAAACAAGACGAAATGCGCCTTTGGTCTATTACCGACGCAAAGGGTGGCGATGTGCTTTTTGCGGAAAATTTCGATAACATTGGAGGCTGCGTATTTCTTTTTAAGGGGCTGGATAGTTGGAAATTTGACGCTGAAGGTGATAGGGCTATAGCAACAGGCTATTGTTGTGTCAGCATCACAGAAAGTGGTAGCGCTGATTTTGGAATACAAGGACCCGACTGTGTAGAGATTAAACGAGTACACCCAGCCACCAAAGAGCAGCGTGACCTTTTATTTCAAAGGATGCACGAAGCTGGTTATATGTGGGACTCTAAAAGTAAACAGTTACTATCCTTAAAAGCAGAACCAAGTGGTAAGCAGAAGCCTGCTGGGTGGAGTGAAGAGGATGAGCAGAATCTTAATGTTGTATTAAGTTACATAAATGATGAATCCATCCGAAGATGGCTTAAAGACGTTATCCATAAAAAGTATAATAAATATGCTGAGTGGAGTGAACATGATGAAATAATGAAAAATCATGCACTACAAATAATCAACAAATATTGGAATTCATTGCCTGATACAGATTATGATGAAAATGAAATATCTGAGTCTTGTTATAATTGGCTCAAATATATCAAAGAACGTATAACATGGAAACCAAGTAAGAAGCAGATTATTGCTTTAAGATGGGTATTAAATAATATTCCTTATAATATCCATAAAGAAGAAATTTATGAATTATTGGAACAATTAAATAAGTTGTAAAGTTATGGAATACCACTTAGTACAATACGGATGTGACAACTGTGGCGCACTGACGGAAGTGTTGGACCCAGACCAGCCATTACCAAAAGGATGGACGCTTGGCGATGGCCGTTACGTTCATTATGGCCCAAAATGTTCAAAGCGTAAAAAAAAAAACAGAAGAGTTATGATGACAAAAAGAGATGACGCAATTTCAGCAGCTGCAAGAGAGCATAGCAGCAACCGTGACAGCAGAACGTCCTTTATCTGTGGCGCGAGATGGTCGGATGGACACCCTGATGCAGTAGATATGTCATATCTTCAAAACTGGTATCAGGATTCCATTGACGAAACCATAGAACCGATATGGACTGATAAGCATCTTGAAGAATTGTACGAAGATTTTTATTTAATTCCTAAAAAGTGAAATTATGGCACCAGAGAAAGTTTATATAGACGATTATGGCTCAGGATTCAGTCACGGTTGGCATACTGAGCATTCTTACGAAAAAGATATAGAGTATATCCGAAAGGATGCCTTTATTGAGAAGGTATTGAAATTCTTAGATGAAAACTTCTTTTTCGATAATAGACGTAATAGTATTGAAAGTGGAGTATTTGATAGTAAGGAAGAAATGATTGAAGATTTCAAAAAGTATATGAAAGGAGAATAAGGTATGAGTATGTTAGATTGGGCAGAGCTGGAATGCAGAATAGCCTGCAAGAGAGAAAATCCTAAATTTGATTTTGATAACGAAAAGGATTGGGATTATGGTTGTAGTTGTTACAAATCCGCACTTAAAGCGTACAGAAGTTTGTGTAATGACGACCATAGTGGTTATAGTTTTAGTGTTACAAAGAATATCCTTACAAGGCTTATGGAAGGACAACCTCTTACCCCTATTACTGATGAAGATTTCTTTATCAGGGCAAATGGCACAGAGGTACAAAGTTTAGAGTCACCAGAGTGTCTAAAAGAAAGAGGATTAAAGTCTAATATTCAATGTCCAAGAATGAGTAGTCTTTTCCGTAATGAAACACTTAATGGAAAGGTGTCTTACCACGATGTGGATAGGGCATACTTCATCAATATTGAAGAACCCTCAGATACCTATAACTCTTGGAGTGGTTTTATAGACGAAATGTTTCCAATTACAATGCCTTATATGCCAAAGAAAGGTAAGTATAAAATATATGCGCAAACTTTTTTGACAGATGAGAAACATGGTGACTTTGACACAAAGGGTATCTTCTATGTTATAACTCCAGAGGGTGAAAAAGTCGATATTAACCTTTTTAGAACCGAAGGAGACGATGGTAAGTGGAAAGTAATAACCAAAGAAGAATATGATATCCTGCTTTCTAAGAGAGTAGATAAACTGAATGAAAAAATTGCGTCTCGGCTTTTGTGGACTCTTATTAGTAACTCTTCCTCTGAAGAAGAAATAGAGCGCAGAGAAAAAGCATATAGTGAAAGGGAGCAGTGGTTGAAAGATAAAGATTTTTCTGAACTGAGCATTAAATGCGAATTCTTCAACAATCCCGATAATTGGAAGTACAACACTTTCAATATAATTCAAGCACTTTGCAGGGGTGATGAGAAGCAGTATAAAGACATTCCAGCACTTGTATATATTGCTGATTATCTTAGTTCTATATTAGTCGCAATCGGTTAAGATTTATAGTTATGACACAATATATTCCAAAATCCGCTGTAGTAGCGGAAATAAAAAGAAGAATAAAAATCAATAAGGAGTGCATGCTTGGTTTAAAAAACCTTGATTACTACCAAGGAAGAGTGGATGCGTTCAATGACGCACTTTCTTTCCTCAACACTATTGAGGTGAAAGAGGTGGACTTGGAGGAAGAATATAAGAATTTTGTTATGGATGACCCAGTATTAAATGCATTCGATAGTATGGGAATGATATTAGCCAGGCATTTCTATGAACTGGGACTAAAAGCGAAAGGAGAATAAGTTATGGCACTAAAATTAAGAAAAAATTCTGATTTTTATACACGAGTGATGAATGTCATTCAAGCAATGGAAGAAAATAATGTTAGGATTGAATATGTGGCTAACGAATTTCGCATCTCTGATACAACTGAAGGAGCGCCAGAACAACGTCAAAATATGATTCTGTATGATGGCGAAGATAATCCTGTTCAAGTATTACCTTCAGATTTTGATGATGATTACGAACTAAAAGTTTTTAATTCTTAATATGATGCAATATATAGACAAATCCACTGTAGCGGCGGAGATAGAGAAGAAGTTGCAAGATATTATTTGTTGTAAAAGAGATGCTGCACTTTCTACAGAAAGGGTAATTTCACTGGCTAAAATTGATATGTGTAAAGAAATCATTTCTTTCCTCGACACCCTTGAAATGAAAGAAGTTGATATAGAAGACGCTGTTCATGCCACTATTGATTATCCGCTTATAGGATGCGACTTCCCAAATATCTATCCCAATTATAAAGAATTGAAAGAATACTGCGACATGAAAGGTATTAAAGATAATGATAAGATAAAATTGATAATAATTAAAGATATATGACAAGAAAAGAACAAATAAATAGTTTTGCTGCTGATAAATTATTATGGTTAGGACCCGCATTTTCAGAAAATGGGATACAATATAATAATGGGTACATGAGAGGTCTCATAGAAGGTGCTGAATGGGCAGACGAACATCCTGTCAATTATGATGGCAAGGCAATGCTTCATATTCTTGAAAAGGGTGTAAAACAAGGCAAGAGAGAGCTGATTGACAAGGCTTGTGAGTTCTTTGCGCCATACATTCCTGATAATAGTGGTGGGTATGACAGGGCTTTGGCTATTGAACAATTTAAAAATTACATAAATTATGGAGGCTAAAATATGAAAAGGAAAATTAAAGTTTGTGCTTTTTCAGACATGCACGGGAATTTAGATTTTGAGATAAAACCAGTGGACATTGTTTTAATAGCTGGCGATGTTGTTCCTCTCTATATTCAGCATAGCAACGAAGATAGTATTACGTGGCTTATAGAGGTATTTATCCCTTGGTGCAATAAACTACCTTGTGAACACGTTTTCCTTATCGCTGGGAATCATGACTTTCTTTTTGAGCGTAAACCAAATCTCATCAAGGAGTTGTTTGATAAGGAAGATAAAATCACATACCTTAATTGTGAGTTTGCTGAATATGAAGGTGTCACAATCTATGGTACGCCATTGTGTCATATCTTCGGTAATTGGGCATTCATGCTTCCAGATGATTACCAGAAAAGGATTTATGAAGAAGATGCTTCATCTGGCAAGGAAATTGATATTCTGTTGTCACATGATGCACCATACGGGGTAAGTGACGTGCTGATGCAGAAGAACTGCCCATGGGCCACTGGTGAGCACATAGGAAACAAGCCTCTTGCTGGATTCATAGAAAAGACGCAGCCTAAAATTGTAGTAAAGGGCCACTTGCACAGTACCAACAGGAAGCCTGAATACCTGAATGAAAGCAAGGTGCTCAGTGTTTCCCTTTTGGACGAAAATTACAAAATGGTGTATAAACCTCACTATTTCACAATTTAGCATTAAAAATCAATACTAAACTTTAACATTATGAAGGTTACGCTTGATACAAAAAACAACACTTGCAAAGTTGGAACGAAAAGTTTTAACGAAACGGAAAAAAGTAAACAGGACGCTGCTGTCCTTGGTATGAGGAAATTCTTAAACGACAACACACAAATGTCCAATTATGAAGAAGACTGTATGTGGATGTCATATAGATATTGCATCGGAAGACACACAATTGCTTCTCATGGCATGGCTGGGGATATTGGAAAGAACTGTTACAAACGAATGTCGGACGAACGTTCTGTCTTTACAGCATATGATATTAATAGAGAAATTGAACAGAAAATGCAATTTGGAAATGGACCAGAGTGGCATTTTCCTATTACTTCATTAAATAGGATTTATACAAGTGCAATAGATATCTTCTGCGAATTTCTGGAAGACTATAATATTAAGTCAAAAGAAGACTATCTTAAATATTACACGATTGATGTTATTCTTGCTGATAATGAACGTGGGTATAAAATTGAAACCACAACATGGGAAGAAAAACTTTCATCAATCATTCCATTATTTCGTGAAATATATGGGAGTGAAATAGAGGAATATGATGTTGATAGTATTACAGAATGGATAAAAGAGAAGAAGAAACAAAATATTGATAATGTAGATTCTCGAATTAGATGGATTATTAGAAGTTATCCTGACCCTGAATATTTCTATTTTCATGACATTGAGGATTTGTTTGTTTGGAATGACCTGGTTCATTTATTTGACCTTGAACACCACCATAAATCAATACTCGTAGATGGAACAGAATGTGAGTGGTTCTGGACTTGGACTGAAAAGAGTGAGAAGCATGAAGACGGTTTCTATTACAAGGCATTTGGCTATAAGAAAATCAGAGTTCCAGTGGATAAGTGGAATGGTCTTGTAGCCACATATATTCCAGATGAATCAATTAAAGAGGATTTATATTAAAGGAAGTAATGGTTACTTCCTTTTTTTATTGAAAAACTTGGTTATTTCGGAAAAAAATCATATAATTGTATTGAATTAATAGATAAAAAGAATTATTATGGAAAAAATTGAAAAAATCAAGGACAAGATTATTGTCGCATTAGTGTTTATTATAACCATCATCCTCGCAGCACTTCTTCTGACGAGCTGCCAGGAACAGGAAAAGAACAAAGAAAATTATGTTGATGGTTTTCATGTGGTGGTTGTCGATAGTTGTGAGTATTTAGTCCGCCCCTATTACAGGGGTGGTATTATGGGTCACAAAGGCAACTGCCGCTTCTGTATTGAAAGAAACAAAAAATTAATTAAAGAACAATTAGATAGTACGCTAATTGAAATCTTTGACTAACGGAATGTAAACAAATTTTGAAAAGAAATGGCACAAGAAAATAAAGAACTATTGTTGAAAGACCTTTCATCAAGGTTGCCTTATCAGCCATTATGTAAAAAGGTAGACACTGAAGATGATTTCTGTGAATGCGACGCCCCGTTAGGGTATAGCTTGCGTGATTTGGTTGATAATAAGATAATCATTAAGCCATATCTCCGCCCAATGGCTTCAATGACTGAGGAAGAGAAAATTGATTATCAAGCATTCTTCAACTATGATGGAGTTGAATATCCAGACGAATATATTGATTGGCTCAATGAACGCCACTTTGACTATAGAGGGTTAATTGAGAAAGGACTTGCCAACGAAGCACCAGAAGGAATGTATAAGAAAGGGGAATAAGGTTATGGAACAATTTTTACTGAATTTAAGCAATCATCAAGCACAAGATATTTTGGAAGAACTTGGAATGCTTGAAAATGGCGATTGCCCTTATACTGCGGAAGAAATATTTAAGGCAGGAATGGAATATGCTATTAACAAAGGATTGCTGTGGTTAAACGATAATATAGATTTTGAACACAATTATCCATCATCAAAAGAGGAACTAATTAAAGACTTTCGTAAAGCCCAAAAAGGAGAATAATATGACACAAGAAGAAAAATTGCTTCTGACTAAAGATTTGTGCGAAAGACTGCCTTACGGAGTTAAATGCTATGTTCCAATCGAAGTTTGTGTTATGGAACTTACTGGTAAGAGGCTTAACTACTTCTGCTTTCATAAGGATGTGTGGGGTATTGATTACAGCCATGAGTTAGAAATTGTTATAGACCCGTTGAATGATGCGAATAACAATTATGTTGTCAAACCATATCTCCGCCCAATGGCTTCAATGACTGAGGAAGAGAGAAACGAATATAATGAGTATCTTTTTCATGGGGCCTCAATAGGCTTGATGTCAAATACAGAAACCGCCTGTGAACTTATTGATTGGCTCAACAAGAAAATGTTTGACTATCGTTTCTTAATCCCAATGCACTTAGCTTTAGAAGCACCAGAAGGAATGTATAAAAATTAATAATTAAGAAAGTATGTCGTTAAAAAGATTAAATTTTGATAATAATAAAGAAATTTGTCGTACTTGCATGTTTATTGATGAATATTCATTAAACATAAGTGGTGAAGGAGAAATACCATGTGGATATGATGGTACTGCTATGTGTGGAATATACGATGAAGAAAAAGATGACAATGATGGCAGAGATTGGTTTATTTCTCCTTGTTGGAAAGCTTGTTCTAAATATAAAAGATGCACTGAACGGCAAGCAGATTATCTTGATATATTTGACCCTGAAACGAAATCAATCATTGAGAATCCACATAAATTATAAAATATTGTTTAGAAAATTTAATTTAAATAACTATGACAACAAATAAAAGAACTATACAAGAAAAAATAGAAATATTTAAAATACAATGCCGACGTCTTGAATACAACGCTGAAATGTTGGTCGGTGAAAATTATGATATTGAGCCTGTAATTGAAATGATAAACTATGGCAACAAATAAAAGTTATACTGCTGATTTGACAAATTTTGCAACATTTTTATGAAGACTATGGCAGAACACTTTTACGAACTTGAATTAATGTAAGGAAAGATATGTATAGGATTATAGAATCAAGAGATAAGGAGAAAGTTTTGTATACTGTACAAAAAAATAGAAAATGGATTATACCTTGGAAATGGCATACTTGTAAGCTTGAGGTATTTTATGGGCCTGGAACAATCGTCTATGCTGCAATATTTGCATCAAAAGAGGAGGCTGAACTATACATTAAACACAATGGTTCTATGGTAAATGGGTTGATTCCAGGATTTTACCATTACGTTAAATGAATTTAATACAAGAAAGGAGAATAATTTATGCCAATTATTTACCCAAAACCAATTCGTAGAAAGTTAAATTCGTTGAATCTTGAGAAAGTCAAGAAAAGTTTGTTGGATGATGGCTATGAATTTATTAGAGACGGTGGTTTCAGACCTGAGGATGAGCCATTCAAGCTTTGCAACTATCTCTTTTATAGAAACCCTCAAACCAAAGTAGATGTCAGGATTGGATATGATTATCCTTGGTTTACCAATAACAAGAACGTAATTTTTGAAATATGCTACGCAACCACTGGAATGAAACAATGGAGAGTTGTAACACCAGATTTTAGAAAACCTAAGTGGAGAAAATTAAGTGATTTATATGACAAAAGAGGAAATGAATGATTTGCTAGAGAAAGTTAGAGATTATATATCGAACTATAATCATCATAGCTATTATGTATGGTACACACCAAGTTCGGAAGAAGAGTGGTCGGCTAACGGTTCTTATGTAACATTTGAAGTCTATGCATATAGCGACCAAGGAGATGGTAAAGAATGGACAGAAGAGTGGTTTGTAGATTCAGACGGAAAGATTGGTAATGGAGAGGAAACGTATGATAACTATGATGATTTTAAATTAAATTGGTTGTGAGTGCAATTGAATTAACCATATGGATTATGGTGGCAATAGGAATTTCAATATTCCTGGTGTCACAAAAGAACTTCCTAGAGGTATATGACTGGAAGAAAGATTATATAACCACAGGATTATGTGCAAGGTGTAAACACTTTGATAAACACTCAAGATTGTGCTTTAGTGGAGAACATTCAAGGTGGAGCGAGAGGCAGAAAACGCATGTATATTGGACAAATACGCCTTGTGATGGAAAGAGTTCATGTAGGGATTTTAACGAAGGTAAACTATAGTAGAAATAAGTGGGATTATTTGGATATTAGAAAAAAATGCCATATATTTGTATTATGAAAAGTTATACTGATTTAGAACAAAACAAAAAATTGGCAGAGATACTGCCAATAGAAAGTGCGGATATGCACTATCATTATGATTCTGATTTCGATGAATTAGAATCTATTCCTTCTATAACGGAAGAAGATGACCATTTCGTTCTCTTTCCAAAAGATGTTAGATGTTGGAGTCTTGCAGCATTGCTTAATGTTTTACCTCGAACTGATATTGAAAAGGAAATTTGGTCCAGTGATAAATACGATTACCGAGTGAAAGCATATATTGATGATGGGTATGTCGGTGATTGGTATGACAATCCTGTTGATGCTTGCTATGAAATGATATTGAAATTACATGAACAAAAACTTTTATGATTATGATACAATATAGAAAATCTGACGGAACTTTAGGCGAGTTTGATAGTGATAAACTCCGTTCAATTGAAGTTGATGGGTATAGTTTCACGGCAAATCTCAGACATTATGGATGGGATGAGTATGATTGGATTGATGAAAGAATAACTGATATAATTGAAGTTAGAATTGGATAATCTTTGCGATTGTGAAAGACCCAAATAAGTGATAACAACATAAAATGGAAATAACTATGAAATATATTTACAGAACACTTTGGTTAATTGGTTATGTACCTATTTCAATATTCGAGAGCGCTTGTTTTCTTATAATGTTATTTACATACCCATTAGTAGGAGCATTTTATTTTATTAAAACAGGCGATTGCGATAATATTCCGTTTACTCCTGTTTCTTTACCTGTTTATATTGATAAGAAATATAGAGAACTTTTAAACTATTTGTGATTATGACAAATATTAAAATTGTAAGAAGATTTGCAAGAGGGCAATATGAAGAAGGAACCGAGCCAGAAGTATATGACATATACTTTGATGTTGGTTTTTTTAGTCCATTGATAAAAAAGTGGAAAATTGATAAATCTGCTCTAACAAGAGAAGAAGCTATTAAATATATTACACCTTGGCTCTTAGATACAGCGAATAATAAGATTTATGTAACAACTGAATAAACATTAAATTCTGTAATTATGGCATTCAAAATAGGCGATATTGTAATGAGATTGGATGGTGACGGAAGACCACATAAAATTGTAGATGTTACAGTCCATTATCCCCTCAACTCAAAAGAACATACATTCTTCCAGTACCATTATGAAGATGGGGGAAGTGATGTTGCTGAATGGGGAGATATTTTAAGATTATATAATGGCAAATATAAAGAATAAAGCTATGACACAGGAACAAAAAGCAACAGCCTATGATGAGGCTGTTAAAAGAGCTAAGAAGGAAAAAGAAAAAAGCAGAAATTTAGGATTGCTTGAGTTTATTGAAGATGCCTTCCCCGAACTCAAAGAGAGTGAGGATGAGAGAATAAGAGATGAAATTGTTCTTTATATTGGGGCAAAAGATGACATTTCATTAGATACACATAACAAATGGTTATCTTGGCTTGAAAAGCAAGGAGAGCCTAAATTGTCTGAAGATTTAGGCGAATATATTGCTGAATTAAGTAAGCAATTCCCAGAGGTGTCATTTGCTAAGTTATCTCGTATTGCTGTAAGAGTTAAGAATTGGCTTGAAAAGAAACATAAATTTATTATAGGAGATACTATCTCAAATGATAAGATTGTATATCGTGTTGATAATATTGTAAAAAATGCTATTGGTCAAGATTGTTATTTTCTTGTTAATATAGAAAGTGAAAAGAATGGAACACGATATTGTAAACTTCATTATTCCGATGGAAGTACTCGTAACAGTGGAGAAACAACATGGCTTTGTGAACAAGTTGATGCAAAATTTGAAAAGAAATTTGTTGTTGATTTCAAAGCAGAGGATTGGTATGTAAGTAAAGTTGATGGCAAAATTCGTAACATATACCACTCAGTTGATAAGGTTGAACCAAAGTTTAAAGTTGGTGATTTAATTCGTCTCAAAAATGGTGATGGCTTAGAATGGACTATCAAGGAAATTCACCACGACGGCTATTACACGATTGTGTGTGAGGACAGAGATGATTTTATTTATTTAGATGATAGATGGGAGCTTGTCGGAAAACTCGTCGATAAAAATGGGCCAAAGTTCAAGATTGGTGATTGGATTGTATGTGAAGCAGGAGAATATACATCTACTTTGCAGATAATTGATATTAAAAGTGGATATTATTGGTTTCATGATGATAGTTATTTGCCTGTTGTTGATGAGGACTGTTTGCACCTTTGGACTATCCAAGATGCAAAGGATGGTGATGTGCTTATAGATAAATCTGGCAGTAGAGAAGGCCCATTCATATTCAAAGAAACAAAACCGTCTGATATAAAAACAAATATGCTAAATCCATTAACCGTACTCGGATATTGTGGAATTGGCGGAGCAGGATTTACCAAAGGAAGCGGATGGGGAGATACTGCTAATTGTATATATTATCCAGCAACCAAAGAACAGCGTGAACTCCTTTTTAAAAGGATGCACGAAGCAGGATATGAGTGGAATGCTGATAAGAAAGAGTTGAAGAAAATTAATTCTTACTGTCAAGAACATTGTAAAGGTTATCAAGAAACTGGAAAATGTTTTGTTGACGGAGGATGCAACGCTAAAAGAGAAGCAGAAAAGATTGAAAACACAAGTCCTCTGTTATCTGATTTCTTTAATGCAGAATATGAAAGGGGGAAAGCAGATGCTCTAAAATGTGCCGAGTGGAGTGAAGAGGATGAACTTCAACTGCAAGCAGCTATCGAAATTTGTGAAAACTCAGGTCATACCATAACATCAGATTGGCTAAAATCCCTAAGACAAAGAATAGGATGGAAGCCGAGTAAGGAACAAATGGAAGCATTGAAAGCATCTTATTTTTATTGGAACGGTATAACAAAAGAAATACCATATGCTGAAAAATTAGAATCACTCTACGAACAATTAAAGAAACTAACAGAATAGCCCCATGGAAGCACCAGAGAAAGTTTATATAGACGATTATGGCTCAGGATTCAGTCACGGTTGGCATACTGAGCATTCTTACGAAAAAGATATAGAGTACATCCGCAAGGACACTTTTGTTGAGAAGGCTTTATATTGGCTTGAAAAAAATTTTGATAGCTACAGTTACCCTTCGCATTTGATGTTTGATGATTTTAGAGAATATTTAGACAAGGATTAATAAAAATAATCTATGGCACTAAAAGATTTAATGATTGGTGACTGGATTCTTGATGGTAATGTTTACGCACAAGTTACCTCAATTACATGTGATGGAATTATCGAAACTACTCACAATAAATTTTCCAACATTGAGTTGGTTGAACCAATTCCCATTACTCCAGAGATTCTTAAGAAGATTGGATTTGAAACGAAACCAAACATTGGGTATATCATTGATGATTGGGATGGGACGCAAATAATATATGACAATTGGAATCATATTTTGAGAATCATCAAGGATTATAAAACTTGTTTGGATATTGAAACATTTAGTGAGATGACTGTGCATGAACTACAGCATGCATTAAAACTATGTGGAATTGAAAAAGAAATAGTCTTATGAAGGCAAAAATTAAGAAAACAGGCGAGATAGTTAACCTCGCAGATTATGCGGTGATTACGCTTGAATCACACGACTCTTGGGGAAATCCCATAGAGATAAAACCAGAAGAGGTAGAACTCATCCAAGAACCTACTGAGGATGAGCATTGGCAAGATGTCCGTGAAAGAGCTGCCATTGCTGCTATGCAAGGTTTAATAAACGCTTTTTCCCTTAGTGCTAAAGAGGAGCAAATCGCCCTTTGTGCCGTTAAGCAGGCCGACGCACTTATTGAAGAATTAAAAAAGAAATGATTATGGTAGAATTTGTGTCTTATGATATGACTTCTTTCTATCATTGTTATGTTTCTAACCTCCCCACATTCCATAATTGATAATTTTTGCGAAATATTTGGTTATTTGAAAAAAATATAATATATTTGTATAGAAAATTAGAAGATTTAACCAAATTTTAAGAATTATGGATTACGAACAAAGACATAAAGAGGTTCTTGATGCAATCAAGAAATTGCAAGAGGCCAATCCATCCGATGATGGTATACAGAACTGGGTTAATGAAAATTTCCCAGAACTCGCAGAGTCCGAGGATGAAAAGATAAGGAAAGAACTCATTGAAAAGGTAAAAGAAACTCCTGCTTGCATAGGCTTTAATGATAAGAATGCTGTGCTTACATGGCTTGAAAAACAAGCTGAGCAGAAATCTATTATGAACGTACCATCAAGAGAAGTTATTCTTTCTATTTGGGATTTAGGAAATGAATGGAAAGAACTTACTAACGGTTGCATTTCAACAGAACACGGTACTCAGCTTAATTATATTCAAAAGCATTGGAATGAAAGTGAGTATTATTTAAGAGAAAAGCAAGCTGATGATAAGCCTGAGCTAAAATTTAATGTAGGCGATTGGGTTGTAAATAAACTTGGTGTTGCATGGCATATTGATAGTTTTGACAAGAAAAATTATCAAGTAACTGGTAGAAAAGGAAATCATAATTATTTCCCTATTGCTAAACAAGACGAAATGCGTCATTGGACTATTGCCGACGCAAAGCCTGGTGATGTGCTATATTTTAGTGATGAAACTATTGTAATTTTCAAAGATTTATACAACGCAACTACATTTCATTCTTATTGTCATATTGAAGATGGTATATTTAATATTAGTAAAGATGATATGCCTGATTGGTGGGAAGCTGAGGGCTTTAAGCCCGCCACTAAAGAACAGTGTGGCGTCTTATTCCAAAAGATGAAGGAATCAGGATATGAGTGGAATAACGAGAAGAAAGAGCTGCTGGAAATTGAGGAAGAATTAACTGACTTTGAAAAATCTTTAAAGCACATAATGATAGAAACTCTTGAATGTGGTGATACACGTAACTTAAAAGCTGATGCAGAAATGCTGTTAAGACTTGCGCAGGAACCTAAAGAGTGGAGTGAAGAGGATGAAGATGACCTTAATAACATTATTTGGCTTTGCAATAATTGTATAAGAAAGTGTGAGCTTACATGGACTCCATCTCAAGCAACTCGCATTAAATCGCTTATTGAAAGAATTAAGAATATTGTATTTGTGCAACCAAAACAACAATGGAGTGAAGAGGATGAGAAAAAAATAGATAGAGCAATTTGGCTTATAGACCATTATGCAACCCACGGACATGATAAAAAATTGAGAGAAGATGTAATCTCTGGACTTGAATCCCTAAAAAGAAAATAAAAATTATGAATACAATTAAAGTAACCGTAAGTAAAAATAAATTTAATTCTTTCTCATTTGCAAAGTTAAATATACTTGGTAGTATTCAAACAATGTCTTTTGATGATTATAAAAGATTGGTTGTTTGTATACTTAACCCAACCTTTTCAAATTATATGGGAGAAGAGTATGAAAATGATATGGATTACTCTTCAATGTTAAAAAATCTTGAACAAAAAACAGAGTGATTATGGATTACGAAAAGGAATACAAGAAAAGATTGGATGACGCAAGATACTGGCACGATGTGTCAGAAGGAGACATCCCTCTCGTGTTAGAAGAAATCTTCTCCGAACTCCGTGAGAGTGAGGATGAGAAGATAAGGAAAGCAATACTTGCAGGTCTCATTGATTGTAGAGATGCTCCAGATTTGGGGTGGAGCGATTTTGGTGGTATTAATATTGATGAATGTATTGCTTGGCTTGAAAAGCAGAATGAAACTAAGGAAATAAACGAGGCATCTTATAGAACAGGTATAAAACGTGTTTTAGATAATTCAGAATCTTATGGGCTTAAAAAGCAAGGCGAACAGAAGCCTGTTGTAATCATCCCAAAGTTCAGAGTTGGCGATGAAGTAGAAACTGGAAACGAGGAATCTTTAACCATTACCAGAATAGACGAAGAAGGATATTGGTCTAATGATTTGTTCATTTGTGGTTTTGATAATTCTGATGAATGGGAACTTGTTGAGCAGAAGCCTGGTGATAAGGTTGAACCCAAACTGACGGAATTCGAGGATGCTGTAAAAGGCATGATGGACGTTTACAGAGAAGCCATAGGTGCTAATGATGCTACAGCAGAAGAGGCTAAAAAGCATGCCGCATACTTGCTGTCTTTAATTCCTCATAAGTCTGCCAAATGGAGTGAAGAGGATGAAGAACATCTGAACTCTATTATTAGTGATATAAAGACTGATATGGGAGCTTATCCTCGTTCACAAGAAGTTATAGACATCTATAACGATGACATTTCTTTTCTTAAATCACTCAGAGACAGAGTACAGCCACAACCAAAGCAAGAGTGGAGTGAAGATGATGAAAAGACTCTTGAAGGGATTATTAATGCTGTAAAGGATGTGAGGTGTCAATCTTTATTATCTGAAATAGACATTTATGATGACTATATTGATTGGCTAAAATCCCTCAAACAAAAAATGGGGTGGAAGCCGAGTGATGCACAAATGCAGGCTTTGAAAGAGGCTTGCGACAAGCACTGGGAACCTGATGGGTTAGACCCATTATACACACTTTACGAACAATTAAAGAAACTGTAATTATGGAAGTATGGAAAATGACATGTGAATTGTATGAGGATGTGAAGACAGTTTATGAGGCAATCTCTTATCTTCAAGCGATGGTCGAAACGCTTGAAAAAGAGTGTACAATTCGTGATGGCAAGAAACCAGCTACTGAACTCTTTATCAGAATTAATTCACTGAAACGCGAGATAAATAAGATAGCTTCGGATTATGAACACATTTTACGAAGAGCTGATATTGACCAGTTTGGGCCTTTAAGTAAGTATATAAGACCATATTTAGCATAAAAAATTACAATGGAAGCACCAGAAAAACTATACCTTGGGAAAAACATTTATACTACATTTATGTATCAAGTGCCAGACCCTGATGATGAGGAAGAAGTAGAGTACATCCGCAAGGATGCTTTTATTGAGAGGGTATGCGAATTTTTAAGTAAACCATCAAACTATAACGAAGGATTTATTTACCCTTCACATAGTGGAGTTATAGATACTTTTGTGAACAATTTCAAAAACTATATGAAAGGAGAATAAGGTATGCATGAAGAAGTTGCAACAATTTGTGTTACAATGCTATTATGTACACTTGTTTTAAGTCTTGTAATTTTATTTAAAGATAAATAGTTATGGAACAATACATTAACAAATCCGCTTTAATAGCGGAGATTGAAAAGATAATAGAAGAGCCAGCCCCATCACATGACCAACAATGTCCTTGGGAAGATGGTTATTATTGTGGTTTATATAAAGCTGAAAGTATCATTGACACCCTTGAAGTGAAAGATGAAAATATCATCAAACGAGATTGGTATAACCAAGGTTATCTCAAAGGACGTAAGGAAGCAAATATCCCTGCAAGAGAGTTGGGACTACCAAGTGAACTCGATACCATTGAAACAAAAGAGGTGGACTTGGAGAAAGAAATAGACAAAATTTGGAATCCCCGTTTTAATCTTGGATGGGATGAGAAATCTTTGTTATCAATGAATCACGAAGGATTTACAACCATCGCCAAGTATTTCTATGAACTTGGATTAAAAACAAAAGAAGAATAGTTATGAAACTAAGAAAAAGGAAAAAGGCGTATGATTGTTCACACCATGTTTATGAGGATTTCCTTGTTACAGATGACCCTTATCCAATACACAACACAGAGGACTACTGTAAATTGGGTAAGTACGACAATACTTGGTCAGCACCAGAAAAGAAAGTAAACATTTGTGAGCATTGCAATAGGTTCTGTGCAAGTCGCCCTATGATACGCAAACAACGTGAAAGAAAGGCATACTATAAAGAGGCTGAACGTGATTGGAATCGAATCTATCGTGCTGCTGTTCGTGCAGGAGTTGCAAAAAATGAAAATGAAGATGTATTTTTAGATTTAAATTTGGTGTTATGAAACTAATAGATAAAGATAGAGTTGTAGCTGAGATAGAGGAAAGGCTTCATAAATACGAACAAGAATATGCAGAACTTGCTCGTTATGAAATTTGGGGTACGGCAAGAGAGATAAGACCAAAAATTGAAGAATTAAAAAATTTGCTTTCTTTTGTCAGCACTATTGAAACGAAAGAGGTGGATGAAGAGCCCGTAATCGATGACTTGGAACGTGCTGCTTTGTTACATTATCCAAAAATGTCAAGAATAAGTGAACCACACGGATTTATACCTGCCGACAATAAATCGCATTATCTTGGCGATGCAAACGAGGATAATCGTAAGGCTTTCATAGTAGGCGCTCAATGGCAAAAACAGCAAAATGCCCCTGAAGTAAAAGAGATTAACTTGGAGGAAGAATTAGAAAGACTTGATAGGATTTTATTTGATTTAGATGGGGTTGCTATTAAAGGTGCAACGTGTTATCTTACCGTAGAAGATGTAAAATATATTGCAAAACAGTTCTTTGAACTTGGATTGCGAACAAAAGAAGAATAGTTATGAAATACATTAACGCAGAAAAACTGAAAATACTTATCCAGCAGTTGATTGGTGAATGTATAAGAAATAATTGGAGTACGACAGAATATTGTCTAAGAAAAATACTCTCCGTCATCGACTCTCTCCAGCAGGAGCAGCCAGAACCATATTTCTATTGTAAATATAGTGACACTATGCCTTTGTGTTCAGACTGTAAAAGAAATCACAATAATTCTCCTTTTAAAACAGAAGAAATCACTACATGGTATGCTCCCTCAAATGGCACCAAACGTTGTATAGATTATATTCAGCAGGAGCAACCAGAAGTGGACTTGGAGAAAGAAATTGAGCTTATCAAAGGTGATTATGAGCAAGTTGATGTTGCTTGGAATAATGACTTTGATAATATTGCCAGGCATTTCTATGAACTTGGATTAAAAACAAAAGGAGAATAAGATATGGGAAATTATATTTTTTATTTTTACATCGGTAATTATGAAGTTGGTATGCGTAGAGATTTCTGTTGGTGGTTTAATAATGGATATCTCAGACAGTTTATGTGGTGGTACATTTATAAAAATGATTAAGTAATATGGCAAAGTATATAGACAAAGATAAAATTGCAGCGGAGATAGAGAAAATGGTAAAGCGATTAGAAGATGCTTTTGACAATCCTTCATTTGCAAGTTATGAAGCAAATTTGATTGCAAAGGGTGGGTATCGTAAATTAAAAGACATCCTTTCTCTCCTCGACACCTTTGAAACAAAAGAAGTTGACTTGGAGAAAGAATTTTATGATTTTCTTGATACACTAATTGGAAAAGACAACGGACACTTATCTGAGGACGAGTTATTCCGTATTGCAGAATATTTCTATGAACTTGGCTTAAATACACAGAAAGGAGAATAAATTATGAAATTAAAGACATTATCAAAAATAGAAATGGCATTTGACATTATTAATGTGATGGTTATTCTTTTGCCAGTAATACTTGGAGTTATTCTTGGGTATGTTTGCGATGCCCTTGAGTGGTTGACCGACAAGTTGGACTTTAGACTTGAAGTAGGCAATAAGTTACTAAAAATGTCTGACGAAGTTAAAAATGGAACGATTAAGAACCAAGACTTCATCGAGGATGGAAGAGCCATCACTGGCTATAAGATTCTAAAATATGAGCAGAGAAAGGAGAATAAATTATGACACTAAAAGAGTATTTAAGTCTCATCGCAGATGAAGAGGCAAGAATTGAATTGGAGCTTGATATTGAGACAGAAGATGATTATTCGTATAAATCATTTTGGCTCAGTGATTTTCGTGTAGGTTGCTATTCTGAGTATTCGGAATGGACTGTAGAATGTGTATCTTTTGCGGATGATAGTGCAGACTTATTAATACAAATCAAACCATAAATCATGGAACAGTATGTAGACAAATCAGCTGTAATAGCAGAAATAGATTCTCTTCAAGACGCTACCATGGACAAGAACAGGAATTTCTTGTCTTCATATCATGAAGGAATATTTGATGGTCTTTCAAAGGTTGAAAATTTCATCGATAGTCTGGAAAACCCATTTGATAAAGATTTGAAGGATTTTGCGGAAAGGGAATCGGAGTTATTCGGAGAACGTGAATATGAATGTGATGAAAGTGATAGAAGTGCTTTAAGAAAGGGTTTCTATTGGGGTTGCGAGGCTGGCGCACAATGGCAAAAACAGCAAAATGCCCTTGAAGTGAAAAAAATTGACTTGGAGGAAGATGTGGATAGGATTCTTGAAGAGTATGATTGGAACTATGATAAAATTGACTTTTATGAATTTGCCAGTCATTTCTATGAATTGGGATTAGCACATAGAGGGGAAAAATGAAGATGTGAAAGATGACCATTTTTATTAAAAAGATAAGACAACGATATACTTGTTGATTATAAATCAAGAAAGATATGAATAAGAAAAAGATTGATATAGACTACATTAAAAAAGAGTTAGATGAAACCATAAGGATATATAAACCTACGGGTAATTTTGGATATGGTACTTTATATAATATTGCAACTCATTTTTATGAACTTGGAATTAACGACAAACAAATGACAATATTAGAAATATTACCTTTATTTTTGAAAGGCGAAAAAATAAGGCGAAAGTCTTGGGATAAGAACGCTTATATATACAAAGATGGTGTTTATATTCATTTTGTATATAACAATAATGGTGTTAAAGGAGATGACATTATAATTCTTTCTGATAAAATTTTTGCTCTTGATGATTTAATGGGAAATGATTGGACACCATTGGCTAATTATAACCAATAAGTATATCATTACAAATGATAAACAGCATGAAATATGTTTAATTTCTTTTGGTTACTACAGAAAAAAATCATATATTTGTTGTACAGAACAAAAGAAATAATTTTTATAAGTTATGGAAGCACCTGATAGTATTTGCCTTTTTAGAAACCCGATTGGTGTAGTTTTAGATTCGTGGTATAGCTTAGATTCAAATGCACCGTTTGAAAAAATTGAGTATATTCGAAAGGACGCCTTTATTGAGAAGGCAGAAAAATGGTTAAAAGAGCATGTTCTTGAGTATGTTCCAGATATGAACTTTGGAGTAGGGAAAACTGACCCAGACTACTACACAAAACATTTTATTGATGATTATATAAATTATATGAAAGAAGAATAAGTTATGTTTTCAAGCAATCAAATATTCCAAATATCTGGAGATATGAGCCAGTTAGAAATGGCTCTTCAGTTTGCTCTTGAGTATTCAGGATATATTAAAAACATTACAGTATCTGAACGCAATAGAGGATGTAAACTTGTATTTCAAATAACTGAAAGTGGTAAATATTGCATAGGTTGGGGACTTGGAGAGGTTCCAGATAACTGGTCTGAATACCAGTTTGATTTTGAAGTGCCAATTGTAGCAAAAATAATTGAACAGCATATCAAGAAATTGCCAGTTCCAGATAGTGGTTATGGATGGGCTGATGGGTCCACATCAGTTGGATTTATAATGAAATCTGTGAAAGAAACCCTTGGTGATGACATGGACATAAAGAATGCTTTTTTTGGTATTGTTTATTTCGAACCTTATTGTAATTTTTATTCAAAGTGAATTATGGGGAAATACATTGATAAAGCCAAAATAGTGGCGGAGATAGAGAACCTGTTTAAAAAAGCAGAAAAATCATCAGGTGAGTATAAAAACGGCGCTATACACACCCTCATTACATTGAGTGATAAACTCGACGCTCTTGAGGTGAAGGATGTTGATTTAATGATACATACCATTATAACAGAATGTTGTGATTGGCTTGTAATGAATACTAATCTTAGTCATGATGAAATAGAAGGTTGCCGCAATTTAATGCTTACAGTAAAAGAAGAACAATGTAAAACAGGGTAAGAATAAGGAACATGACAGACAAAGAGAAAAAAGAACTTAAGGATGGCGTTATAAACATATTTAAAAGGTTCAATATACTTGACCATACAGCCACTATTGGTAATTTGAGAGATGATATTCTTAAATACATTAACTCCTCGCAAGAAGAGAATGTGAGTGATGATTTGGAGAAAGAAGTTAAAGATATACTTAATCGGTATTATTATTTTCCAGAGGAGGTAATAGATACCCCGACAATAATACGTATTACTGCAAAGCATTTCTATGAACTTGGACGACTTAACGAAAGAAAGGAGAATAAAATATGAGAATTAATGAAAATATTAAGAATGAATTGAAGTATCCATCTGATATGGACGAACAGTGCATAGAACTGTACTACCTATTAAATAGCCTTCCTGATACAGAAACATTTGAGAGTTGCTGTGGACATGAAAGATATCCATTTATGATGTTCTTCAGGTGTGATAACATTGGTGTCCTGACAAGACTTGGAAGAGCCGTTAATAAGAACTATTCCGATGGTAACTGGGAGATTCTTGTAGATTCTACAGATTCAGAACCATACGGATGTTTTTGGCTAAGAACAAATAAGGTTCTAAAAAAGGACGAACTTGATGAAAGCCTTAATGAGCTAATCCAAAGCATTAAATATTGGTTCGATGATAAGTTTGATGAACATTTCAAAAAACAGATAAAAGAACCACTCAAGGGAAAAACAGTAGAATAAGCCATGACAAGAAAAGAATTTGAAAATATAAAGGTTGGTGACAAGGTAATTCATGCGTTTGGTGGCATTGGTATTGTCACCGAAAAAGAGGAAAACGGTTATACCGTAAAAGATAAGGGCTTTGATGCTGGTGATGGCTGTTGCGAAGTTTCATTTGCTTGGAACGAAGGTGAAACGATTAAGTAAGGTAACATGAAAATACTTGTTAATATATTAGCAGTGTTATTCTGGGGAATGGTCATATATCTGGCTTGCTTGGCACTCTATCTTTTCATTGGTGTAATACAAGCCAAACCTGATGTCCTAATAAAAGAAGATACTGAATATCTCTATTATAAGGAATATAAAATATATAATAAGGATTCTTGTATCCATAAGTATCATAAACCAATTATCTATGATGGGGAAATTGTAGACAAGAGGTCGCATATACAAGGTATTCCTGGTAAGGTTGGTCGTTGGGTTTATAGAACTTACATAAAATACGATGGTGATAAAGAATATGTAGAAAATGGAATGTATTTCTATTCTGACCATGAAATTGGTGATAAGGTAAAGGTTAAAATTGAATTTTATCCATACAAGAATTTAAGTATATTAAATGATGAGTAATATGACAAGAGAAGAAGCCAAAAGAATACTTTCCTGTAGTGGCATTGGTTATACAGTAGAAGACTTCAATAATGCTCTTGAAGTTGCATTTAACAGTAATACATCACGTAATCTCTGGCACCATGCCGATGGTGATGACTTGCCAGAGATTGATAGGGAGGTGATAGTATTACTAAGTAATAACAAAGTATGCTATGCTCATAGACCTAACCCTAATGGGTGGGATGGAAGAAGTATATTAACAGGAGAGGTAGACCACTACACGCCAAAAACCTATGATAAAGGTGGTTGGAACATACCTGATGTGAAGTGGTGGTTAGACTTAGATTTACCTAACATGGAGGAAAAATTATGACAGATAGCCAATATTTAGCTAATGCTGTTGATTTCATACTAGAACGTGAACAAGACAATGATTATATTTGTGAACGTCTACACGAAATTCCGAAAGAGTTTGAAATATGTGCAAATGACTGCCAAAACATGTGCAGAAATTGTGTGCTGCGCTTTTTGGAAAATTACAAAACGGAGGAATAAATCATGACATTTAGGAATTATAAGATTGAAGGTGATTCAATAACCATCAACAAGCAAGAACTTCAAGAATCCTGTAAACACTATAAGGAACTTTCTAAAAATTCCCTTTTCTCGAAGGCTTTTGGAGCCGCATTTTATTATAAAGGTAAACATGATATATTGTGTGATATCCTAAAATTATTTGAGCAAACAGATTTCGTATGACAAAAGAAGACTACATGAAACTCTCAAAAGAGAGACTGGCTGAACTCTTGGCAGAAAGAGATTTAAAACCAGCTATTCCTATTTCTTTCCCTGGATGTTATGGAGGTGGAGTATGCACCAACCCGTTTCATGATTGTATAAACTGTCCTCGTCAAAGTAGTGACAGAACTTGGGCAACTAATACATCAACAAATATTAGATAAACATGATTAAAAAAATTAAACTTTGGTGGAATTCATTATTTAGGTATAAGTTATCTGAAGAAGAACGTGAACTTTATAATTCAATACTTAATAAAGATGCTATTGGTTATGGAGAATGGTATGAGCAAACAAAAGGAGATGATATTTGTGGGCACCCAATTAAAGATATAACTAAAGAAGAAATAGCATTACTTGATAAAATTCATGAACATTTCTTTGGAAAAGATTGGTGGGTAGCGGTTCCTATGAGTAATGCCCAGGTATGTGCGGTTATGCTAGATGATATAAAAGATAAGGTATGAAAGGAAATAAATATTAAACGAAAATACGTAATTCATTGATTTATAATGGGTTTTGATTTTTTTCACGCATAGTAGGAAAAAAATTTTAATGAGAAATCTCTCGGAATCCCTTTATTTACTGGGGTTTTGGGAGATTTTTCGTTTTTGTCGGATTTCTATAGATTTTAAGGAAAGAAGGAATAATTGAAATTATTTTTATTCTGTGGCTGGGATTGTGCGGGATGGGTGATTTGGACCGTGTGGCTGAGTATGATGATTGGATTAAATGAAAAAGATTGTTGGATATGATAAAAAACATGATTAGATATGATGAAAAAAAACTTTATAAAACCTGATGAAAAACATTATAAAAACATGCTAAAAAAAACTGTTTTCCATCTCTAGTCTCCAAAAAAATATATAAATTTAAAATACCCTGTGAAACAACCGATTGTTTCACGTGAAACATTTCTAACTTATTGATTATCAATGAATTAAATTAAATTTAAATGAAAATCAATATCGTGAAACATGTGAAATAATATTTATATAAAAATAAATTGCAAAAATGTTATATTCAATTTTGCAAATAATATTTATATAAAAATAAATTGCAAAATGTTATATTCAATTTTGCAAATAAGTAAAATAAAAAAATAAATCTAAATTAAAAATGAAAACCATAACTAAAGCAAAGGTTAAATTATTTAAAAATCATTCTGAATATTCAGACGCAACGGAGAAGCCTTGTGTTTCTCATTGCATCCAGGATAACAAGGTGCACTACGACGTTCCTTCCATACCAATCATAGACCCACGAGTTGACTGGGAAATAGGCCCGATAGATGAGCACATGTCATAATAAAAATGTATATTTATGCATAAATAATTGCATATTTATTCACACTTGAGAAAAATTACTATAGGAAAATTTTTTAAGAGGATAAAAATCGTGTATATTTATGCGTTTATAAATAGACTTAAATAAGTACGAACCCCTATGGAATAAAAAAAAAAAGAAGACTTACCATCAGTCCTCTTTTTTTATGTAGTGATTAAAGTCAAATGACTCAAGTATTTTCTTTCCAGCTTCCTCGGTGGTGACGCTTCCACCATTAACACCTTTGCGCATTTCCCTGAGAGTTTCCAGGTACTGTTTCCCCATTTCCTTCAGGAACTCCTCATCGGTCTTTGAGAAAATCTCATCAAGTGTTTCGTCTATCGTTATCATAGTGTATATTAATTTAGACTTAAATAAGTACATCCCAGGGGGAATGTCCAGCAGTCTTGACGACTGCGGTACAATGGCAACGTTGTTGCCATTGAATCCCATTTGATGGTCTACGAACCCCTAGTCTTTCCACTTCATGTCCATTTGTGTCAGGCGTTCCTCCAGTTCACGTGCTGTGATTTCGTTCAACTCCTCTTCTGTCGTTTCCCATTGTGGGTTTCTGATGGAGTCTGGATACCTCACATCCTTTAGGTTCATCGTCTCAGTCCTGAGATACCTGGTTGCGTAGTCTGAGTGGTATTTTCCACAATAAGGACATGTGAACCTAATGGAATCATTGTGATTATATGTAACTGGGTCTTTGTAGTTATACCTGTTGTTCAATAACTCACCTTCCTGCGCTTCCATTACGGCTCCGCAATAATTACAGGTAACCTCAAAGAACTTTTCCTTACATGCGTAAACAAATTTTTTATTTCCTGGTTTAACTAGAATCATGTGTTTATTCTGTATTGTTTCTTATGTTATTTCCTGGACTTAAATAAGTACAACAAAGTCCATCCTGGGATGTTGATGACCTGTATCTACCATGGTAGCGCGAGTGGGACTCGAACCCACACGACCTTTCTGGTCATAACATTTTAAGTGTTACATGTCTACCGATTCCATCATCACGCCATCCTGTTGTCTGATTCCTGGTACTGTATGCTGCGTATATACTTAAATAAGTACATCCCTACAGGGAATTCCTGGCTAACAGAGGCACAGTGATTGGCATGGTCTAAAATTCTTGCTCTGTTCACACGTATAGTTTTATGCTGGCGTCCCTGTCTCCGCTGAGACGGTCGGTGTGTCCCTAAAAACTTCCATGTCCAACCTGTGCAGTACTGTATAATTCATTGTGTAGGGAGTGAGATAAAGGGTGCCCTCATTGCCATATCTTATAAGATATAAGCCACTTTTTTACTGCATTATGTGACACCCCATATTTCTTGCCTATTTGATTTAGTGAATGTTCTTGAATGAGTCTTTCTAGCTCATCTTTTCCTGGTCTTTCAACCTTCCGCCTATGTTTACCGAGGCATGAAAGGCAATACCCAGACTTATTTTCACCAAGCAATTGTTTCCCACAATCTTTACAGTATTTTATCTCCCTATCTTTTCTTATGATATCACTGTTCTCATTAAGTACTTTTTCAAGTACAGTTTTATCGAAATTCTCATTATGAATCTCTTTATGGCAATTTGAACAGAGAAGCATACATTTATCAACTTCTTCCGCTATCTTTTCATAACTTGAATTGGCCAGAAACCTTGAATCAAGATTATGTTTCTTAGTGGATGGGTCTATATGATGAAATTCTAATGCTGAGATATTTTTGTCATATCCGCACATTTCACATTTTCCGCCCTTTAGGTTAATCAATTCCATTTTACGGCTTGCCGCTCTAATGAATTGTCTAAAGGATGTGTTTGATTTACCGCCTCTATTCCTGTAAAAGTCTTTTTGCTTACATGATAAAGAGCAGAATTTCATTTTCTTACCATCCAATTTTTTGCCACATACAACACAAAATCTTTCTTCTTCCATAATACCATTTTTATATAAATAGTACCTTGAACGGAAAAATTATGTGTTTTTACATAACTTTTGTACTCGCACTCGGACTTGAACCAAGACGTGCCTTGTTAGGGTCTCCATCTTATAAGGATGTGGCTTTAACCTATTAAGCTATACGAGTATAAAAATTCTTTACATAAGGACTCTTCCTCTTTATTTCCTTACAAATATATGAAATTTTTTCGAAATAACCAAGAGATGACCAATATTTTTTTCTTAATTATTTTGAAAAATATTTACACAATTTTCGATTTTCGTATATAGACGTTTTTCGTGTGAAAAATGTTTACAAATTATTTTCTTGATTCCAGATTTTCGTCACTATACTATATGCGCACGTGTGCGTACATTATATAACATAATATATGGATAATTTAAAAATAAATCTAATTTTATTTGGTTATTTGAAATTATTATCCGATAATTGTCTTGTAAATAACTTAAAAAACAAGACAATGGAAAGAAAAGACATTGAAAAGGACATCAAGAGGATATTCAAGGAAAATAAAATGTGGTATGACTGGGATGTTAATCTTGATGGTTCTGTTGAGATTAGCGTTGATTGGGGCGACTGGAAGCATGACCATCTGTATCTCAATTATATAATGAAGGAGAACGGATATATCCTCATAGACGAGGTGGTTACAGAGGAAGATGGCAGCGACGCCTATTCATCAGTACACGCTTTCTTAAAGCGTGAATTTTAATTTGGCTATTTCAAGAAATTGTACGATAATTGTATTGTGAGTTAAACCAATAAACAACAACAAATATGAACAAGAACAAGAGAATCATCTGGTCAAACGACTATGATGCAACAAGGGAAGAAGATTGGAAAGAAGGCTTCGAAGAGTGGTGCGAAGAAAACGGTCTCGACAAGGATGAAGAAGACATCGGTGATTATATCAGCGAAACGTTAACAATTTACCTTGACGATGAAAGAGCAAATCTCAACGAGGAAGTTGATGGTGTGATTGTCGCCTTTGCAAAACTTGGACTTTGGGATGGAAAGCATGAGGGTGCTGGCGTTGTCGGAAGAAACGTAAAAGACATTCTGCACTCGGAGTGTGACTACGTTACATGGTTCTGCGACCGCTATAACGTGCGCTGTGATGCCGTTCACCATGACGGAACAAATCATTACCTTTATAGGGTGGCAAAGGATGAGGAAACGGCAAAGCGTCTTGCCTACAAGTTCGTCTACGAGGGAATGACCGAGAAGCAGGTAATGAAGGCAACGAAATCCCTAAGACCCTATGTTGCTAAAGTTTATGGGTTTTAACCCCAAAGGAAATTTGTTATCTCATTAAGGTATCCTCTTTTTGATGCTTCATTATATGCGAGTTTAGAGAAAACCCTAAACTCGCTTTTTGTTTTGTATTTTTTTGCTTCTTCTAAACATTTTTCTTTTGTCCATTTTACATCGTTGCCATTTTTTAGCCATGTGTAATTCTTAAACCAATTATTTTTTTTAGAGGCATAATATGCCGTTACGTAGTTTGTTCTAAATTCTTTTATTGATAAACATTTTTTTGCTGCGTCCATGCATTTTTCTTTAGTCCATATTTTATTATAGACAGGCGGACGCTTAAACCAAGTATATTCTTTTAACCAATCGTGTTTATATGCGGCTTGATACCCAGAATTACAATTCTTTCTGAACTCACTAATAGAATTATATTTCTTTGCTTCTTCTAACGTTTTTTTCTTTGACCATTTACCTCTCCCTAAAGACCCTAATGAACCATTATCACCACACGGCTTAGAATTTAATAATTTGAAACCATTATTCTTATAATAATTAACCCAATAGGATTCACGCTTAAGTCCTTCATTAAGTGTTAAATTTTTTTCTAAGATAGTTGGTTCTGGAATGGTTAAACCGTTTCTTACCACATATTTAGCCACAACATCTCTATTGATTCTGTGTGAGTGTTCCCAGTGTCTTATCCCCAAATTTACTGTTCTTCCTACATAAGCCACATTATTAGGGAAAATATAAACATAAACTAAATCAATTTTATCTTTATATAAATTCTTAATGGGTGGTAAAAACCAATCATATCCATCAATCCATTTATTTCTTAAAGCAGATTGGTAGGCACTGATATTTTTCTTTTTAAATTCTCCTCTGCTTTTACATTCCTTTGCTATTTCAAAACAGCGTTCTTTAGTCCAATAAAGTTTTCCCATATTTTACCTTTTTATATAAATATACATTGGTTGTATAAAGTATATGGCGTAAACAAAAAAATCCAGCCTCACCTTAAAAATAATTTCATTTTTCTTGGTTATCTCAGAGAAATATACGATAATTGCACTGTAAATTTAAAACAATAAAGAATATGGCTGGAGATAACATGTGTGTCGATAGCAGGCACGGCAAGTATGAGCTGAGAATCTACTGGGAAGACGGGATAACGGTTGAATGCCGTTATTTCATCAGTTTAAAGGATGCTCAGGATTATGTGGAGCAAAATGGTATTAAGACTTATATTATTGCACCCAATATATAATCTCAATTTCTATTTGGCTATCTCAAACATTTATCCGATAATTGTAATGTAGAAACTAATAAACATTTGAAGATATGAAAAAAGCAATCGAACTTTGGAATCAAATAACCCCAATGCTGAAGAGTGCAAAGGACGAGTGTCTTGCCTACATTAAAGGTGAACTGGAAAAAGCAGAAGACAACTACATCAGTTTCCTTGATGAGGATGGAGAGCCTATAGGTGGTGATATGGTATGTGTAACCTACGATGGTGGCAAACACCCAGAGTATGAAAGCAATGCCTTTGATATGGTTAAGGGAGTGTATCTGAAACGACACGAAGGGCGAAATGAAACGCTTATTATGCTCGACACGGAGGATGATGACGAGTATTACATTGGCAACATCGAGGTTGGAGAGATTTATGGCGTTGCGCTTTTCCTCTATAATCTTAGAAAAAACCAATAGTATGGCAGGAAAATATGAATTGAAGAACTACTGGGAAGATGGGATAACGGTTGAATGCCGTTATTTCCCAACCCATGAGGATGCCGAAAAGTTCGCAAAGGACAATGGTTACGATAATTATGTAATCGAAAAACAATATTAAATTCAAAAAGAATATGAAGCGTGTATTTGATATGACAAAAACTGAGCGAGTGAAGGCTGCAAAGGATTTTCTCTCGCTTCATCAATCTTCAACTGAAGAATGCCAGATTGATTTTAAACTGGATGACAGGGCTATTGTCTTCTTTCCGAAGTATGGCAGTACGTTTCATTGTGGCGACAAAATTATTAAGTTTGCCCAGTATTATAATTCGTACATGTATTTCGCCTACGATGGTGAGAAGGTGGTTGCAAGGGTATTTTGAAAAATAAATTCAATTTTATTTGGTTATTCGGATTTTTTATCCGATAATTGTATCAGAGTTAGTTAACACATTTATTTAATTTTAAAATTATATCAAATTGGGCTTAGATGTATATTTTCACAAAGTGAAGAAGGCTCGTAAATCCAAGCAGGAGCCTTTGAAGACGATTTCGGAATATCACGACATCGTTAACCAACGCGCAAAGGAGAAACTTGCAAAGTATGTTGACAAGTCGTTGAAGAAACTGACCAATGCCAGCAATGAGGGCGAGTATGCTAACGAGTATCACAAAATCTTCCCGAAGGGTATCCGCACGTTTACGCAGTACGAATGGAGATACAAGAAGTTCTGCGATAGTGTGCGACCGATTGAAGAAGTGAGGACGTTCTTTAATGAACTCCAGCAGTTCTACTATGCAGAGGAAGATGCGTATTTCCGCAAGGTAAACTGCATCTACCGCTATTTCCAGCCGAAGTTGGAAGATGAGTGTGCGTTTGTCACGAAGGCTGACATTGAGGACATTATTGACCGATGTGACAAGATTCTTGTAGGGGTTGACCTCCGAAGTGATATTCCCGTTTCTGCGGTTGAACGTGCGCAAGAACTCCTCCCTACACAAAGCGGTTTCTTCTTTGGCTCTACCGACTATAACAAGTGGTATTTCTCTGACATCAAGGATGTGAGAAAGCAAATGAAGAAGTTGCTTCGTGGTTTCAACGAGGACACCGATGTAATCTATGTGGTGATGTCTTGGTAGGCATCATCACATTTTCTCTTGTTTTTCCTTGGCTATTCTGGTTTTTTGTCTGATAATTGTAATGTAAAAATCAATAAACAATAACAACATGGATAAGAAATTTAAAATTCAAGGTAGAGAAGTTAATTGGTACAACCTGACGGATTCTGAAATGCTCATGCTTTACAAGAGCGATGACACCAGCGAGGAGGACAAGGATTTCCTCAAACAGCGCATTATAGACCGATACGAACTCGTTTGCTGTCCCAGTGAAGGGGAGACCAATGATGAATTGTTTGCCCGTAATTTCGGAAATTTCGTCAATGGAACGATGTGTTCAAAGAGAAAGGTTGCAGAGCAAATGTGCCGTGAACACAGATACCTTCAGAATGAAATGTTCAAGGTATGCTTTGAGTATATCAAGTTGCTGGCTGAGAACTATGAGAAAGGGTATTATGACCCAAGAAACGAGTGGGCTTGCAAGACCAGCAAGTTTATCATCGATTCCTGCAAGAAATGTAATATTTGAATTTAAAAGTTTTAATTAATAAAAAATAAAAAAGATTAATATGAAATTTAGATTGAAAGTTAAGGAGAAGTTGTTTGGCAATGAGGTTGAAGTGGTGAATGAGTCCGAGGATTTCAAGACCCTGAAGGATGATTTTGACCTTCTTGTTACTACTGAGAAGATTCTCGCAGATACTTTCGGCTTGGTCTATGACGAGTGGGAGAATAGGCGAGGGTATTTCTTTGAATCCTATCATGAAGACGGCTTCAATGAGGTGAACACTGCCATTGAGTTGGTTGTTGCCCTTGATTAATCATTTGTATGTTTCACCGCACCCTTGTTCACAATAACTTGGGTGCTTTTTTCAGTTTAATATGCTTAAATTCATAAAGGAAAAAGAAAAGATAATTTTATCTATCATCGGTTCGCTGGTTGCGATTGGTCTTATTTGCGTTTGCTCATTGAAGTGGTATGAGATAATGAAAGAGCGTGAAGTGGAGAATTACCCGTTCACCATCATGAAGCATGAAGCCTCATTGAGTTACAGTGAATACAAGAGCAGGTTGGTGAAGGAAGTCCAGCACTACATTGACAGCGTTGCACCATCAAGCACAATGACTGGTTATTCGATTGTGGAAATGTCGGAGAAGTATGACCTTGACATTAAGTTTGTTCTCGCACAAGGGCAACTTGAATCCCATTTCGGGACTACTGGCATGGCGGTAAAGACAAACAGCGTGTTCAACGTAGGTGCTTATGACAGCAAGAAGTGTTCTGAGATTAACGGAAAGTATAAGTATAAACATCCCGATTTTTCGATAGAGCCGTATATGCAGTTGTTATATAAAGACTATATTACTGGAAGTAAGACGGAACTTGACCTTATGGGAAAGTATGTTTCGAAGGCTGGGAAACGCTATTCATCCAATATGAACTATGAAAACGAACTAATTGCTTTATACAAGAAGATAAAGGACACTACGGATATTTCAATGTTGCAGGGAGAATTAAGGAGGTATAGAATTATATGCGGAATCTAAAAAAGAGATATTGCCCGTCGTGTGGATGGGGACTTGAGGATTGGAACTGGAAGCGTCAGGGAAAGTTTCACTGCCCAATATGTGGTTTGGATGGCAGCAGGAAACACACACTTGAGAGACCTGATGAAATCAAGGAATGGACTAACGGTTACGACGAAGACTGGCTTGAAAAGAACGGCTATGCTGTAATGACGTATCCTGAATGCATGAAACTCATCGGAAAGGAAGGATTCAGGGACAACATCTGGATTATATCCGACGACGAGGGTGAGGCGCTGTATGGCAGATTTTCCTATGTGTATAGGAAAGATTGGCTGAAATAAAAATAAATCTAAAAAAAGTGGGGCAATTATTTGGTTGTCCCATTTTTTTATCCGATAATTGTAATGCAAGAAACAATAAGTTTAACTTAAAAAACCAATAAATTATGAAGATTCAGAGAATTAGCAACGAAGAGAAAATCTACCAGACTTGTTTCAACGATGGTATCACGTTTAGGGCAAGCACCGATGAGATTATCGAGAAACTCGGAGAGCCAGACTTTCGTGACGAGCCGAGCGACAAGGTAACCCGTGAGTGGGACATGGAACTTGAAGACGGAACCCCCTTCACCATCTACGACTGGAAGGAATATCGGGAATACGAGGATGACCAAAAGGTAGATTGGCACGTGGGCAACGATTTCAGAGACAAGGAGTCCAAGGGAAAAATTGTGGAAGCACTGGCTGAGATTGGTTTCGTCTGCGAGTAGAAGGAAATTTGCGCACCGCCAACAAAAGTGGTGCGCTTTTTTTTTCAAGAAAAATAAAAATAAATCTAATTTTCTTTTGGTTATTTCAAAATAATATACGATAATTGTATTGTAGAAACAACAAGTTTAAATTAAGAATAAGAGACATGGAAAAGAAGTTTTATTGCCCTCATTGCTGGCATGAGTTCGAGCAGGGCGAAAGCAATTACAATTATGACACCGCAAAGTTGGATTTTAAGTGTCCAGAGTGCGGTTGGTACGGAACTGAAACCGAGGTCGCTGATGAGTTGGAGGGAGAACTTGAAACATGGGATGGTGGCTACAACAAGCGTCTTCTGAAGAAGGAAGGACTTGGAATCGTTACATGGCCTGATTCGCAGTACCTAACGGAAACCGATGGCTATAGAAACCACTCGTGGCTCATTAACGATGATTATGGTCTGAAACGATTTGGCTCTTGCGCCTATGTGGTGGAACTTGATTGGTATAACGAAAACGTGTAAAAAATAGATTATGGGAAAGAGAATACACATCGTGGAGAAGGTAGAGGAATATGCTTCCGTGGAAGGATTCAACTATTTTGGAAGTTCTATTGGAGAACGTGTAAGATAGGTGAGATTACCATCCTATAAGGAAAAATAAATCTATTTTTATTTGGCTATTCCAAAAGAATGTCCGATAATTGTAGCGTAAACATAAAACATTAACTTAAATTCATTTTTCATTATGGCACATAACATTGAGATTAGAAACGGAGTTGCTTCATTTGCAGAGAACGGAAAGAAGGAGCGTGCATGGCATGGTCTTGGTGATGACCAGCAGATTTTTGACCGTCCCATGTTCGTCAAGGAGGCTCTTGAGGCTTGTCACGCCAACTATACCGTTCAGGCACAGCCAGTTGCTGCCCTCTCTCCTGAGGTAATGGAGATGATTCAGAACGGTCAGGATGTCCCGTTCAGCATGCTTCAAGACCTCATCGTTGCTGACAAGATGGCAACCATGCGACTCGACCATAACGAGACGTTGGGCCTGGTCAGTGACAAATACGGAATCGTCCAGAATGAGGACGCCTTCAAGTTCGTAGACCTCTTCTGCTCTGGTCAGTTCGCAGACCGTGACAACACACCAGTCATTGAGACGTGTGGTGTCCTCGGCAAGGGTGAGCGCGTCTTCGTGACCGCAAAGTTCCCTGAGCAGATTGTGCTTGACGCAAAGCGCGATGACCTCGTGGATATGTACATGACGTTCACCACGTCACACGATGGTACTGGTGCTGTCCGTGCAATGGTTACTCCAGTGAGAGTTGTTTGCAACAACACCTTGCAGTTTGCGATGAGCAACAACATCGGACGTATTTCTTTCCGTCACACAAGCAACGTGATGAATCGTCTCGACCTCCTGAATAAGGAGAATGCAGAGTTCGCAGCAAAGGCTCTCAACGTGTACGAGGTCTATAAGAACGGTCTTGAGCAGGCTTTCGACCACCTGAAGAACGTCAAGTTGAGCGAGAAGGAATTGGACAACATCCTCGCAGAGGTGCTTCTCTCGGACGAGTACAACAAGATTTTCAAGCAGACTGGCACAATCGAGTCTGACGGCATTCCCACCCGTTCAAAGAACATTTTTGTGGGTGTCAAGAATGCTATGGAGACTGGTATCGGTCAGGACATCTTGGAGACTGGCACGGCTCTTTGGGCACTCAATGGTCTGACCACCTATTACCAGAACAATGCCAACTTCAAGGATGCGGAAACGAAGTTTGATTCTATTCTTGACGGCAACGTCTACAACAAGGTGAACAAGGCTTACTCCCTTCTCGCCGCTGCCTAATCTTAAAAGGAGTCCCCTGCAAAAAAAAGCAGGGGATTTCCTTTGGCTAATTCAAAAAGTTATCCGATAATTGTATCGCAACCAATAAAAAGAAAAGAATATGGCAATTATGTTTTTGCTGTTTGTCGCCATCATTTATGCTGACATCAGGAACACGGAAAAGTTTAAAGAATATGTGAAAAATATTGAAGAATAATTTGTTTATTCGGAAAAAATATCATATATTTGTGTTGTAACAATAAAAAAGAAAAAAAAATGAGCAAGAAAACTTTTAAGAAAGCGACAAGCAAGAACAAGGTGATTGCTGTCCCGACAAAGAAGCTGAAGAGTGGCAATAAGGAGATTCAGTTGTATGACATCGTTCCAGTATCTATGATTAGCCGATATAACTAAGAAGAAATGACGTTACGACAATCATACGGAATTCATCTGCTGAACGTATTCAGATATTCCGACTTCAAGGATGCGAGAGCCAACACAATCGAGGCAAAGCTACTGGGAAACCACTGGGGTTCTGAAACTCCACTCCTGGCAAAACCAGACTCAATCGAATGTGACAGAATTGATGAGCTCAAGACAGAGGTCACGCTTCGATGGGAAGATTATTCAATGAACTTCACGTTTTTGTGGAAAAAAGGGAAGAATGGAACTAATTATTTTTTAGAGGACATAGTTTGAATTTTGTTTTTTAGTTTATTGGTGGATGTGAAAATTTAAGCTATATCGAAGGAAGAAAACCTTTTTAAATTGACTGGTTTCGGCGTTGGGGAGCGTCGAAACTTTTTTTTTATGTTTGAGAAAAAATAAATCTATTTTTCTTTGGTTATATCAAGAAATTATCCGATAATTGTAATGTAAACAAGTTAAACCAATTAAATAGAAAGGAAACAACTATGGGTCAGTATTTTAAACCAGTTATCTTAAAGCACACTTGGAAGAAGAATGAAAAGCCAGTTGCTGCAACACTTCTTTGTTATGATTACAAGGTGGGTGTTTTCGGAATCGGGGCAAAACTCATGGAACACAGTTATGTTGGAAATGACCTCGTGGAAGACATGGTTGCGCTTCTTGGTACTAAGTTCAAGGGCTACCCCTTTGTGTGGGTCGGAGACTACGCAGATGCGGTTGAGATTAACGGAAAAGGTGTAGACCTTTACAATCTCGCTGGTAAGTTCATCTATGAGGACTACAATGGGGAAAGCGTTAAGAAAAGAACGTCATACAAAAACCTTTGGGCAAGCAAGGACTGGTATGTTCATGGCTTCAAGTATCTCGTGAACTATACAAAGAAGGAGTATTGCGTGATTCCACCTAAAAGCAAAACTGATTATGTGGTGCATCCGTTACCGCTTCTTACAGCCTCTGGCAATGGTCGTGGTGGTGGTGACTATGGAATTAATGACCCACGTGTAGGAAGATGGGCGTTCGATAAGATTGGTGCAACCAATGATTCAGGAGAGTTGGAAGGTTTCACCGAGATAGATGGGAAATTCAAACTTGATTGTTAATGAAATTATCACCCAGTCCTTTCGGGTTGGGTGATTTTTTTTTTAATAAATCAATTTTTATTTGGCTATATCTGGAAAATTTCCGATAATTGTCTTGTGAGAGTAAACATAAATATAAACCATACAAAAAGAAAAGAAACATGTCACATTTTTGCGGATTGGTGATTACGACACCGAATTGTAAGAGGAATTTGGATTCCCAACTCGAGCCCTATTACGAGGAACTTAAGTTGCCCATGCACAAGGTTCTGACGAAGGAACAAATCGTTGAGAAGGGTAGAAAGGACATTGAGTGGTATAAGGAGAACTGGTACAAGACGTACCTGAGCGACCCTGAGGCTTATAAAGCAAGCCATCGCTCCCCTGAACACATCAAGTATATCAGCGAGGAGTTCCCGAAGAAACTTCAGTGGACTGACGAGCAGGTGTATGAGGACTACATCAATGATTATCGTGAGTACATTAAGGATGGTGCGACATGGTGTGAAATCCATGAAGACGGAAGCATCTGGAAGACAACCAACGAAAACGCCAAGTGGGACTGGTTTACGATTGGTGGACGGTGGGATAGCGCCATCAAGACGAAGGCTGGAGAGTATGTTAACGCCTGCAAACTGGGTGAGATTGACTGGGCACCGTTCAATGACGAGGACTATGAGAAGGAAGAGAAGGAAGACTACTTCGGTCGAAAGTATCGCCCACTCAAGGAAGGTGTCGAGTGGCACTTCACAAAGGAGGATACCCCTTTCTGTGTGGTCATCGATGGAGATTGGAACGAGAAAGGCGAAATGGGTTGGTGGGGTATCACCAGTAACGAGAAGGATGACTGGTGCACCATTTTCTTCGAACTGATTGACAAAGTTCCTGCTGATTCAGAGGTTACTCTTGTTGACTTTCATATTTGATTGGGACGTCCCCCTATACTTGGGGGACGTTTTTTTTTTTTCAATTTCATTTGGTTATTTCAAGAAAATATCTGATAATTGTAGCGTAAGACAAGTTAAACCAATAAACAATAGCACTTATGGGAATGTTTTTCAATGACGACAAGAAAACGTACATCGGGCAGTACAAGGGTGTTTCCTGCTGGGGTTACGGCTCGATGATTGGTAATAATTGGTACGGTGACTATTACTGCACCAAGCGCAAGAATGGAAGGAACTACAAGGTGAAGGACAGTGTATGCAGGAATGTTGAGGCACTCAAGGAATACATTGACAAGCACCTTGAAGAACTGAAGGAAGTTTAACCCAAAACCAATAAGACAATGACAGCAGTAGTTTGGAAACGTGACGGACAGCCAGAACAGCGAAAGTTATTCGAGAACTTTACCGATGCAGCAAGGTTTCAGGGCGAGATTGTGAAAAAGAAGAAAGGGCTGGAATACGCCAAGTATGAACTTAACGTGAAGGAGTAGAACTATGAGAAGGTTAGCAATTATCAACCACGACGACCATACGTTGTTTGTGGAGAGTGTTTCCGAGAATGAACTCGATAAGAAGTATGGTGGCGATGAGCAGGAGTATATTAATGCCAACTACCCTTTACTTGAAAACTACTCATGGGACTGGATTACGGATGCAGAGTACATTGGCGTTGGTCAGTCAATGCCAATTGAGATAGACTTTGATGAATTGGAGGAGTGCTATGAGGAGTAAGACTGAAATCATCAATGAGCACATTTATAGGCGTTTTCTGACCTTTATGGATTCCCTTGAGGCTGGGAAACTTGCAGATGCACTTGAGGATGATGTTGAAAGAGACATCGATGAGACTGCGGACAAGGAGAACTGGAACTCGTCTGATGTTGACATTGCCCTTACACGAGTGTTGTTGAAACGGATTGCCGATGAAGAATGAACTGGTGGGGAGTGCCTTATGGTGCTTCCCATTTTTTGTGTTTCTCTCGCGCGTGCGCACGCGCGTTAGGTTCTTAAGTATTTTAAGTCCTATTATATATAACTATATTTAATATATAAATTTATACTAAAGTATTATACTAAAGAATTTTTACTAAAGTATTATATTAATATAAAATTACTAAAGAAAAAGAAATATTAAAGAAAAAGAAAATGAAGCCTCCCTCTCTCAGGAGGCTTCATTCATTATTTCAATTAAAATTAAAATAAAGCCTCGCAGAGGCGTTAAAAAGAAACCTTTGGTATAGTTATCCACCTTACGGGAGAAAACGCCTTAGACGCAAAGGAAATGGGGTTAAATCAAACTTTCCCTAAAATAGTCAGGAACCAATAGAAGATTATACCTTATCTCAACTTTTTTCTAAAAAAATTCAAGAAACCTTTGGTTATCTCAAGGAATTATCTGATAATTGTATTGCAAGTTAAACCAATAAACAATAGCACTTATGTACGATTACAAAGATTTAAAAGGTACTTCATACGAAGACACCCTCGAGGTGAGAGTCAAGTACCAGAGAAAGACCTACAAGGTGGAGTATTATGATGGAATTCGCATTGAGGATAGTTCAATTCCTGAAGGTAAATATGCCTACCAGACACGACACAGCGACACGGACTGGGCACAACCAGTTACCATTAAATCACTTGGGAACGTGGTGGTGGTCAACTTCTGCGGAACGATTGTGAGTGATGAACCTTTACCAGTAAAGGCAGACGAGGTAAAACTCACATACGTTAGTTGGATTTAATTCAAGTTAGTTTAACTTAAAACATTTCAAGAACTATGACACTTACAACAAACACAGAAAACGAGATTGGCTTCAAGAGAAAGGATTTCTATCTTCTTGGGGAAACGATGATAATGATGGGTGCTGACCTTTTCCAAGAACTCTACAACATGAGTGACGAACTGGATTACACCTCGACAGTAGTAGAGATTCGTGCCGCTGCCTTCGAGTTTGAGGAACAGCTCAACTGGAAGACAGACGGAAGCGACGAAAGGGATTACATAGAGGAACTGGAAAAGTTCGAGCAGAAGAAACTTGAGGAATGGCGCAAAATTTACGCCTGACCTCTTGGTTCTTTCAAAATAATTTCCGATAATTGTAACGGACAAGGTGCTTGGTTGAAGGGTAGACTGTTCAACTACCGCAAAAATGGGATAAGGTGAGAACATTAAAACACAAACCCCCATAGCACTTTCCGTAACGTAAACCTTTAAAAAATAACAAAGACATCATGAAGAAAAGTTACTTTTTTGACACACCAGTGGATGTGTATGGTGACAATGGAACATGCTACGAGAACGTGGTTGAGGTTTTTATTGGCGACAACGATGCAGAGAGTTACATCGCAGATAGTGAAGACAACATCTTGTTTTTCAACGAAATGGACTACTCAATGATTGAGGAGGTCATGAATTTAGTTGATAGTCATACTTAATAAAACCGTTAATAATATGTTTCTCAGCCAGTCGGTTCGTGAGAATAGGCTGGCTTCTATTTAAAAGCAAAATTAAAACCATTATCTTTTATAAAAAAAACATGGATTGGTTTGTAATTTATTATGTATTCGCAGGATTATTTTCAGTTGGTTACATACCAACATACCCCAGCGATACTATTAAGGTAAGACTTGCTGTTGATGCAGGAATATTCCTGATTGGCTTCCTCCTTTTCCCAGTCATTCTTGGAGGTGCTTTCAGGGCGTTGGTGTCGAAAAAGGAATAAAATCAGTAATGGCCCATTAGCTCAACAGCAGAGAGCAGCATCCTCCTAAGATGAAGGTTCCCAGTTGGAGTCTGGGATGGGTCACAAACGAACTTTTTAACTTGTTGTTATTGTTGTTGTTTACGTGGTGGGCTCAAGGTTTTTCTGACTTTTTGCCCACTTTTATTTGGCTATATCAAGAAAATATCCGATAATTGTATTGAAGACAAGTATTAATTAATAAAAAAGAGAAAAAGAATATGCACATTAAGACATCATCAAAGGCTTTGGCTGAGAAGATTAAGAAGTACTTTGTAGACCGAAGAATCACAAGTATTGCAAGTAAGGACAATGACGGAAACCACACGATTTGGCTCTCCGAACTTCCGAGAGAGAATCAGGAGGCTACGATTGATTCATTGGTTGAGAACCTTGGGCTTGTTCCATTGGTGTAATTAAAAGAACGACGGCGGCATTACCATTGACTGGTAGTGTCGCCTATTTTCGTATATAGACTTAAATAAGTACATGGCTATTTTTTGAGATATTAGAAACCATTCTACTGGGCAATGGTCTAATTCCATGCCAGGCAAGCAAACAAAAAAATCCCATGGGTAGAATTTACTGCCCATGGGATTCCCATTACACATACTTAATTAAGTACAACAACCATCAGATAGCCCCTTGTGTGAAGATACATCCACCAGCTCGGTAGACCTCACACGTTGAGTTATAAGGCATATCCAGTTTTGCCAGTGCCATAGCTCTTTCATCCTCATCTGTAATGATAGACGCTCCGTGCTCCTGAATCTCATCCATCACGTCATTGACATCCTCTTCGGTTACAATGACGAATGAATATGCATTGAATGTCGCGACCTCGAACAAGAGGTCTCTTTTCGTGAATTCTTTCATCTTCAGCTGTCTTTTATTGATATAATTCCACATACTTCACTATCCGTTCTCAGTAACCAGACGGTTGATTCATCATCTACCTGCATGAAGAACCATTCGATTTCCCTAAGGATTTCCTTTGGAATCGTGCTTTCTGCCGTCATGACCATATCAGCCAGTTTTTCAACATCCATTCCAGTTACATCATGTATCGTGTACCCAGAATGTTTCCTGACGGCGCCAATAATCATTTGTAGACTTGTGACAAATTCATTGTCACTCATCAGATAACTCTTTGCTTCCATATCTAAAATTGAATTTATGCTTCACCATACAATTATCAGATAAAAAATTGAAACATCCAAATGAAAAACTAATTTTAATTTTATAGGTATAAAAAGTTTGGCTATTTCAAATAAAAAAACGATAATTGCAATGTAAAAGGTATTTTTGGCATGATTATTGCCATATAGATATTGAAGTTAAACCAATAAGCAATAAGAAGAAATGAAAAGTAAACAATTCGGTAATACCGAAAAAATCATTGAGAGAGGAGAAAGTTTGCGCACGTACCTTAATGACGCGCGTGGTAAGAGAAATGGTGACCTTGTGGAATCAAACCTTCTGCTGGTTGTATCAATTGCCAATTCGTATACTCCGATTATGCCGATTGAAGACCTTATTCAAGAGGGAAACATCGGGCTTATCATGGCAGCAAACGCATTTAATGATTCCGTTACGTGCGCGTTTTCAACATTTGCCACTCCCTATATCAGAAGTGCCATTTTGTCAGCCATAGAGAATGACAGCAGGCTGGTTCGCAGACCTCACAACAAGCAGGAAGGATTCGTCTTCAATGATAGCCTTGACGAGTGTGTTGAGGACGATGAAGGGAACGGAACGGCAAAGGTTGACCTGCTGGTTAGTGACATGGGCATTGATGATGAATTTGACGAGATTCCTGCCATCTTGTCAGAAGCGCTTGCCAAACTGACAGAGGTTGAAAGACAAATTGTCATGAAGTACTACGGAATCGGCACTGACGTCCCAGTTGGATATGAGGTGCTTTCCGCTGAATTCGGAAAGTCAAAGGAATGGGTTAGAACGACACACCTTAAGGCACTGAAGAAGATGAGGAAATAAAAATAAATCTAAAAAGTGGGGTAGTCATTTGGTTATCTCACTTTTTTATCTGATAATTGTATTGTAGAAACCAATCAAAGAACAACGAATATGGAAGCATACGAAACAATTATGAATGGTATGAGAAACGCATCTTTCACCATTGCATTAACCCTTGACGATGCAAAGAAGTGTTATCACGAGGGTGTTTGTGACAATGACGTGAACGAGGTCTGCCAGCAGGAATACGTCAAGAAGCAGATGGAAGGTCTTTCAATCCACGATGTTGCTGACGTGCTGAACAACTACGGCTGTGAATATGACGATGGCGATAGCATTGAGGAATTGTTCTCAACCTGCGTGTGGCTTGCTGCTGGAGACATCCTTGACGATGTTAAGGAAGGCATCTTTACGAAGTTAGTGACCATTTAAATAGCAAAGTAGAAACTTAAAAAAAAGAAAATATGAAACTGAAAGGATTTATCATTGCTTGGTGGCTGGCTACTGCGCCCACCGATTTCGCAAAGTTGTTCAAGTTGCAGAGTGAGGTATACTATTCCGCAATGAAATAATTTGCTGGAAACATTTGGCTATTTCAAAACAATATCCGATAATTGTAGTGTAGAAAACAATAACATTAAAGAATATGAACTATAGAAGAAAAGAAGAAGCAGATAATTTGAAGTCGAAGATTAGCAGGATTGACGATAAACTGAACGACCTCAATTCCGAGCGTAATGACATTTCGTCTAAAATCTCACTTCTCGAACTTGAGAAAAACCTTGCGATTAGTGCGCTGCTCACCAAAGAAGAGATTATGAATCCGCACAACGGGCACGACCCTAAGTTGGTCAACGCTATCAATTCCGCTTGGAATGACGAAGAAGCCAGCAAGTTGTTTGAGGACATCATCATCGCCTTGATGTATCGCGACAAGGATGAGGTTGAGGAGAAGATTGGCAACATTGAATCTGTGACTACCGATTGGTACGATAACACGTATTACTACTTGGAGCGTGTTGCTGACGACCTTGATTTGATGACGGTTTTGTCTTTCGTCCGTTGGGACGTTAGCACAAATTCAAGATATTGAAAGTTGTTGATGCGATTAGGTTAAGTTTTTGTGATTAGGTTGAAGTTTTTTCCCAGCCAGTCCGTGAGGATAGGCTGGGTTTTTTATTTTTAAAATAAATCTACTTTTTGTTTGGCTAATCCAAAATAATTTCCGATAATTGTAATGTAAGAAACCAATAAATTCAAAAGATATGAAAAGTATTTGGAAAATTGCCAAGGAAAATAGAGAGGAAGCAATCAAGTTCCTTGAAACGCAGGAGGGCGAACGCTATACATTCGTCAAGTACGACAAAGAGAATGATAAATGGCTTGACCCCCATAACAATGACGAGGAATGCTATCCCGATGAAGTTGCCCCTTCCGTAACATACGGCAATGACGATGGGGAGATAAAGGAATATCTTGTCACGTCAATTTGGCTTGAAACTGAGAAAAACGGTGAAAAACGGATTGCGGCAAATGTTGCTGATTCCAGTTATTTCGAGTGCTATGACTACCCAGTGCTTTGGCTCTATGGTGTAAGTGAGTGCTACATCTACGAAGAACTGATGAACGCAGGATTAATAAAAGAGGATTGATTATGAAATTTCACGCTTTAATCGAAGTTGAGGGTGTGCGCTCCAAGAGAGCCGCCCTCAATGTTCTCCAAGTTATGCTCAATGACTATGAGGACATGAATCCAGAGTCAAAGGAAGTAATAATAACTTTAAAAGATAAGTGCAATGGATAAAATTTGGCTTGTAACGCAGGAGAGTAACGTGGATGGGGAAATCTTCTTCAATGTTACACCGTGCGAAACTGAGGAAGTTGCGAGGAAGACCTTTGAACAACTCAAGAAGGAAACATTGTCCAATGGGCATTTCGGTGACTATGAGGAACTGCTGGGCACTGATGAGGAGTATGAGGTGTACGAGGACAAGGAAGACGAGTTCTACGTTGACGACAAGTATGACGATTATTACGAACTCATACGTATCGAGGAAAAGGAAATTTTGAAATAAAAACAAAAAAAGTGAGGTAGTTTCTTGGCTATCTCGCTTTTTTATCTGATAATTGTAGTGTAAAGTTAATCTAACAAACAATAAGAACAAAAATGAAAAGAGAAGAACTATTTAACGGCAACGACAATAATCGTTCGCTGGAAGAAATCAGAGAGATGAGGTATAAAATCGAGTCTGACATCAATTTCGCAAAGGAGTGTATTAGACATCGCCTTTCGGCTTTGTTGGCTGACTATGACGAGGAGCACCCACTTGAGGTTGAATGTACCTTTGGTGACGAAGATGCTTGCGGTTTGAGTTCGCTGGAATTGCCGTCAACAACAAAAGCGTTCCAATGCATCCCAGACGGAACAATCTGGTTCGGAGTGGAAGGCTGTGAGGACTATTACGAAATGGATGAACCGATGTTCTCCCTTTATGACCTCATTGAGATTCTTGATTCCGTTGAATGGGAAGTTTCGGAGCAGGCTAAAAATTAAACAAAAAAAAAAGCGAGGTAATTATTTGGTTATCTCGTTTTTTTATCTGATAATTGTAGTGTGAGGTGATAACCTCCGAACATAAAGTGAGTAGAAACAATAAAACATTAAGACAATATGTTATACGATTATCGTGAAGCAATCAGAAACTTTGTAGGAAAAGGAGACGCATTCGTTTCCTTTGAACATGGATTCAAGCCAGAGTTTGGGATGTGGGGAGTATCTAACGAGGAAGTAAAGTGTACGGCAGGACATAACTTGAGGATTGAAACTCTCTCGGACGTCCAAGCAAGGATAATACTGAGAGACCTGCTTGAATACCAAGAATATTGCAGGTACTACGCATAGAAAAAGAAATTTGGACTATATAAAGGAAAGAATATGAAATACGAAGTAGTGGACATCGAATTTGTCAACGAGGAAAACGTTGAAGAGCGAGAGGTGCATGTGACCCTTGACAATGGGTCGGTTGTACACATCTGCGCCTGCCAAGAATCGTTCGAGCAGTACAATGGTACTCTGGATGAACTGAAGACCACCATTGACATAGCAGAGAGTTCGGTGGAGTGGCTGCATGGTGGAGAACGACCAAATGAACTGCCATGGTGTTAACCAACATTTTAAACCCGATAAGTTATGAAATCAAGAGACCGACCCTAACTGATTGTGGGGTAAAATTTTAATGTTGACTTAATTTTAAAGTTTGGAACCATGAATAGAATAAGGGACAAGACCCAATAATTAGTAGTATTCTTAGACAAAGCACCCAGTCCGTGAGGATAGGGTGTTTTTTTTTATTATTTGTCCCAATTTTATTTGGCTGGTTGAAATATTTATCCGATAATTGTAGTGTATTAAGAAACCTATTAAAAGTAAAAAGACTATGGCAAGTAAATTTTTTGAGCAAATAAAGAGTGCAGTAATTGAGAGAGAAGTTGAAGACGTTTACAACAAGGGTATCTCTCTTTATTTCACTGAGGACATCAAGCATCCGTTCGCTTGTGATGGCTTGATTGACACCAAGACTGAGAGCGGAAAGATGTTGAAACTCATCATTGAGTATAAGATGGATGAGATGCTGACATCTAAGGTTGTACGTGCAAAGGTTATTGCGCAGGTGTTGTTCTACCTCAAGCGGTTTGAGAACGATGGAATTATTCTGCCTAATGTGTGCCTCATTGGTGATGTAAACGAGTGCTTCTGCTTCCATACCAACGATATTCTTTCGTATCTTGACGAAGATGTGGATTGGACTCTTGCACCATCTTCTGCTGGCAACTGCACCGAGTTGGTTCTTAAAATCGCCAATGACGAGAATATCAATCCCTATATCTTTGATATTGACGAGAATTTCTCGTTCAAGGATGTTGCAGATAAGATTAAGGCACTGGCTGATAATGTCCAGCGGTACGTTCGTGTGACCGAGCATAACATCAGCAATATCTTTGACTATTTCTGCAAGAAAGTTATCAAGGATGCGAAGAAAATCCAGCCAAATGACCTCGTTGCCATCTTTATGGGTGTGATTACCGATGGTGATGAATACTACCAGCACCCCACAAAGAAGAACGTTCTCGTTTGCAAGGGTGGCAAGCAGATTGCAATCAAGGGTGATGGTTTTAAGAGTTTCTTCTCCTATTTCAATCGCAATTACACTCCGCAAGAGAAGAACAAGTTTGCAGAGATTAGTGACCGCCTTATTGAGGACACAAATAGAAGAAACAAGGGCGAGTTCTACACTCCCACATTGTTCGTTGACTATGCCCACAAGATGATTGCAGAGCAATTCGGTGAGGATTGGAAAGAGAAGTTTGTTGTGTGGGATAATTGCAGTGGAACAAAGAACCTCACAAGAGATTATTTCTTCAAGGAACTTTATTGCTCCACACTTGAAAATGCCGAACTTGAAATATCGGAAAGATACAATAGAGAAGCAACGGCATTTCAGTTTGACTTCTTGAATGATAGTCTTGACAAGTTGCCACAAGGACTGAAAGACGCATTGGAGCAGAATAAGCCAATCATATTCTTCATCAACCCACCTTATGCAAGAAATAGTGGTGAGAACGATTTTACATCAATAGGTACAAGTGAGAAGATTTGCTATACAAAGGTAAGAGAAGAAATGAAAGGTATGGATGCTTGTTCTGCAAATCTTTATGCACAATTCTTATATCGCATTCTAATGATTAAGAAACAATTTAATCTTACTGATTGTCACATTGCATTGTTCAGCCCTACACTATTTTTGAGTGGTAGCAGTTGGAAGGAATTTAGAAGTGTTTTCTTTAAGGAATTTGCTTTCAACAATGCAGTTCAGTTCAAGGCAAGCCACTTTGCTGATGTGGCTGATAGTTGGGGCATTTCCTTCTCCATTTGGAATAGTGGCGTAAATGCCAATAACAATGATTTCCAATATGGTCTTATCGACAATGTAGATGGCGAGATTGAGGTTGTAGGAAACAAAGTTGTTTACAATATAGACAATAGCAAAACCGCAAGTAAATGGGTTAGAGAGGAAACAAAAGGTATAAAGACCGAAGATTGTATTGAACTTACATCTGCCATTAAAGTAAGAGAGAAAGATGGTGCAAGAAAAGGTAAACTCATATCGAATGCTCTTGGTTATTTCTATACAAAGTCAAACAATGTAGATAAAAACACAATGGGAATTGCTCTCTTTACTACTGCATTTAGCGACAATGTAGGAACATCTATTATTCAAGATAATTTCACCAAGTGTACTGCATTGTTCTCTGCAAGAAAGTTAATCGAGAAGAACTGGGTTAATTCAAAGGATGAATACCTTGCGCCCAACGAGGAAAATGAACACTACAATGAGTTTGTGAACGATAGCATTATCTATTCATTGTTCCACTCTGCAAGTAACCAATCTTCACTCCGTCAAGTGGAATACAAGGGCAAGTTGTGGGATATTAAGAACGAGTTTTTCTTCATGCCGAAGGATGAGATTATATCGCTGGCAAACGAGAATGGTATTGATTTCACCTACAACGATGCAAGGGTATCAAACGAGCGATATGTCTATACAAAGTTGCAGGGTATTGAATTGTCACAAGAGGCAAAGGCAGTTCTTGACAAGGCAATCGAACTGACAAAGATGTCATTCAAGTATAGGGAGTTGTTCAACGATGAACACCCCGAATATCAAATACTGAATTGGGATTGTGGCTGGTATCAAATCAAGGGAATGTTGAAAGAGTATTTCCCCAACGAGTTGAAAGAGTTTAACGAGTTGTATAAGGCACTGGCTGACAAGATGCGCCCAATGGTATATGAACTTGGATTCTTGAAATAAAGTAGAGTGTTTTTTTACACATAATAGGTTTTATTGTTTTCCCACCTTGCTTGTGATAAGTAGGGTGGGATTTTTTTTTGAAATAAATCTATTTTTTATTTGGTTATTCCAAAAATAAATCTGATAATTGTATTGTAAGTATTAAACAAAATATTAAAGAATATGGAAATAAAATTGGAAACAAGGACATTGAGAGAACAATGGGGTATATGGACTCATATTAGAGACAGGTTCAACGAGGAACACGGAAACCCCGACATTGATACGGGGACCAGATACGTTGGAAGCAAAAACCCGTATTACGGTGAATTCATGGACTTGTGTGAAACATATTGGAAGAAACCGTCTGCAATCATTAAGGAAAACCTCATAGCAATCGGAAAGGCGAGAAAGGAACTTGTAGGCTACTCATACGATTGGGACGCAAAAGTTCCCTATACTATACTGCTCAATGACATAGATTGGACTTATAGGGACGGGTCTTTCTACATCATTCATAATTGACACACGACAGAACAATATGGTCAAGATTTCAATGTATAAGGAGAAGGGTGCGCTGCTGGTAATATGGCGCACACCGAAGGGAAAACTCATAGGTGAGTATTTCCACAATGGGGTTGAGAAACGTGGAAGATGGGACGAGAGAGCCACGTTCGAGGACAAGGATGCAACCGAGTATCGTGTGCTCCAATACTTTGGATTTGACACAACGAAACCAGCCTATTGGAGAAGATGGGCATAAATAAGAAAGGAGTGTAAACTATGGTTATTATGACACTATTGTTCATTCTGAGTATAATATTTGGACTAATTACTTTGTATATGTGGATGAACAAGACTTGGGACGCTTGCACTGATATTCGCAAAATCGCAGAAACTCTTGAAGAAATTAAAGAACAAATAAATTCTAACAAAAACGAGTAAGAAGTATGAAACCAAAGATTACCGATGCGGAATTAGCAAGAGCAAAAGTCTATAAGCAACACATATCTGGATGGGCATATATACCACCGCAGGATTTATTGCTATATGAAAGAGCATATAATAAGTGTTTTTCAGCCAATCATTAGGGGTGGCTGGATTTTTTCGTGATTTTATTTGGCTATCTCAAAAGAATGTCCGATAATTGTAATGTAAACAAACCAATAAACAACAATTATGACAAAGGAACAAGCATTTGAACTCATTGAGACTATCAAGAAGATGAGTGATAGTGAAGCCATTGCTTACGGCAAGAAGCACATCAAAGGCATTATGGATGATGCAGCGGACAAGTATGGTTGGTATCGCATCAACAATGAGCGTAGGAAGGGCAACAATTGGAATAGTCTGGTTGAGGGTGTGTATCGCAATAAGGAAGGAAAATTGTTCGTTGACATCTATTTCCAAGGTGATAGCACCGATTGTAACGATAGCGAGTATTTCGACAAGTTCTTCTCATCCGCAAGTAGTGTGAGGGTGACATCAAGAATCGGTAGTGCAACCTACTCATATAGTGAAAGGGCAGAGGTGATGCGTTCCATCGTCATTGACTACATCTATTGGAAGGTTATTGATAGGGACAAGATTGAGAGAGCCGAGAAGATTAAGAAACTCAGCGACTACCGAATCATCAATCCGATTCTCAACAAGTTCTACAACGATTACCGCCTTAAATACAAGACCTACCTCTATATGTATGGGAAGAAGTGTGCTGAGTATGAAGCCTATAAGCAGGGCGAGAAAGACCTTAACGCCTACATCGTCAGCAATGTTGACAATCTTGACGGAAAGACCAATGAGGAACTTACCTCAATCTACACGGAGGTTTTCAACAACGCAGCAAACGAATATTTCAAGACGCACTAATAATAAAATGGGACAATCATTTGGTTGTTCCATTTTTTTGTACGATAATTGTCTTGTGAGTATTAAAACAAATTTTAAACAACAAACGATTAAGGCAATGGAAACATATTACGAAGTTACATATACCGACAAGCAGGGGAATAAGAAACGATATACCCGTGATACGGTGGAACGTGGGTATTATCTTTACAAAGACCTTGTAAAGGATGGGATGGAGAACGTTGTGTTGAGAGAAATATCAGCCTACGGAATCGCCCAGTTAAGGCCATACACACCATCAGGGGTTAAGGAAGAGGAGAAGAAGGAAGAGCCGAAGGTGGAGAACAAACCAAAGAGCCTATTTGAACTGATGTGGGGAATCTCTGAGGAAGAATATAATGAGTGTGTCAGCGATTTCGCAAGACTGCACGGAACAACAAAAGAAGAATGGGGATTGTAATATGATTGAGAATTTTATCTATAATGACATTATCCTTTACTGCAAAGGCTGGTATCAGAGCAAAGATGACGATATCATCAAGGACTTGGGTTATCTATTTTCCAAGATTTACTTATGGACACCAAAGACCGAACATGAGGTTGCAAGAATGATGTTGAGGGTGCTGGACAAGTTGTATGCCGACGAGAATAAGGTGTTTGACGACGAGTCACCTTTCTGCTTTGTCAGTTTCTTTGACGAGGTTGAGAGGAACATGAGACTATATAATGTGTCGTTTGACATGGCAATCATCATCTACGTCAAGTCAAGACTATTCGAGGTTAGAGCCAGCAAACTCAAACTGAATCCTCCGCACTATGGAAAGAAAGAGCATTTTAGGCTGGGCAATCCTTGGGGATTTAAGAATCCCATTTCCATGACCTACAAGGAAATGAATAGAATTGCTGCAAAGGCATTTTCAGAGGAATAGGTTTGGCTATTCCAATTATTTTTCCGATAATTGTGGTGGAACCAAAATAACTTGAATATGGAAACAATTAACACTATAACAACGCAAGGAAAGAAAATCTCGTTCAAGGTGGATGGGGTTTACTATACGAAGGTGAACAAGGATGAACTATTCGGTGGAGAGTTCAACCAAGGCTGCAAGTATTGTGTTGCCTACACGACAATCAAGCACGATGAGGGCTGGAGAACTGAGAACAGGTTTGGTGCACCATCCATTGAGCGATACGATAATGGTATTGTAGGGTATCAGAATTTCAATTTCTTTGAGGACAAGGAAACGGCAGTAACAAACTACAACGACCTCAAGAAACTATCTCCGAAGATTGGTGTAATTGGATATGCCGATGTGTTTCTATTTGAGAAAGAATAAAGAAGAAGAATTATGGATAAGGATATTAGAGAAATGACCCTTGGTGAGGTTGAGGATTTGATTCTTAAACGATATAAGAAAGTAAAAGAGGCACATTATTGGCTTTGGGACAAGAAAAACAATGTGCTGGATATGCTTTTGAAGTTGAACGAATGCGTCCTTAAACTTGAGAAGAATCAGAAGTTTATTACCGATGAGGAATTCATTGATAATCTGATTAAAGATTTCCAGAAAGAACCGAAATTTTAAGAAATGTGTTTTATGGAAAAAAAATAAGACAAATAGAATATTATGATAAATATTATGAAACTATTCACCGCAAAGGACGCAAGAAACGAACTGCTGACGGCAATCTTGAACGAAATCAGCAACAAGGCGAAGAACGGACATTCAAGCTACCATTACTTTGAACCCCTTTCGGACGAGTGTGTCAACTTGTTGGTAGAACTTGGGTACAAGGTAGAACACCCAGAGCCGTCTGATTTCTCCGTAACCGAGAACACTCCTGTTGGGTCGATAACACAAGTGTATGACGACTATTACATAATCAGATGGTAGACGGAAAAAAATGAATTAAATTGAAAATAAAACGAGGTAATCATTTGGTTATCTCGTTTTTTTGTCTGATAATTGTAATGTAGAAAACAATAACATTAAGCAATATGACAAAGAAAGAGATTAACAACAATATCAAGGTGCTGGAGGAAAACGGCATAGCATTCATCAATCAAGACGAAAATTCATACGAGTTCGAAGCATTCACACCTGCTGGTGGTGACATGATTATCATTCTCGATGAGCCGTCAAAGGAGGAGCTGGAGAAATACATTGATAATTTCGACATCAACGAGGAAGTGATTATGTGGTGGAAAGATGGGCGTAGTAATGATTTGCCATTTATAAACATTCGTGACCACTACAATGATTTGGAGAAATACATTGATAGGATTTCTGACATTTGCGATATGCTGGATTACTAATAGGCTGGGGACAATCGAATGAACTGGCTGAGGAAAACATTTTAATTTGAAATAATTGGAATAATCATTTGGTTGTTCCAATTTTTTATCCGATAATTGTAATGTATAAATCAAACAAAACAATAATATGGAAGATAAGGTAATATTCCTCCTTGACAAGGAGAAGTACACAAACAAAGATGTTCAAGACCTTACACGAAAGGACTTGGAAAAGTGGGTTGCAGAAGAAGACTATGATGAAGATTACACAATTATGAAGATTGATGCAACTGCATACAATAGTGTTTCAGAAGCAATCGAGGAAGAAGTTGGCTTTATTTCCCCATCTGATGTGTATGAGAATTATTATGTGTTTGCTTTTGGGATTAAGTAATGAAACTAAAAAAAAAAACAAAAGAGTTATGAGTTCAAGTCTATATGATAGTTATGATTATGAATACTACCCTACAACGGAGTATTCTAAAGGGGACAAGTCCTTTGGTGAATTGGAGGAAGGGGACACTTTGTATATGCTGGAAAAGCAGGCTGACGGGTACGAGTGGTCGAAACTTATTGTTGCCAAAGGCTGGCATGAGACAAATGGACATTGCTATGTGTCTTGCACGAAGGGTAAAAAGAGTTTCATCATCAATTTCGGCTCTGTAAGGTGTGCGAACGTTTCGGTGGATGCAAAGCGCAATTCAATCGTTTGGCATAGTCAAGGACTGATAGGGACGAACAAGGAGAGTATGTATCTCATCAAGAAAGCCACTATCACAAGAGAGTTGGAATATAGGAAAGCCAAATATGAGGAAATACTAAAAGAGATGGAAAATTACGAGAATATATGGGAATGTTTGAAATAAATTCAAAAAAAATGAGGTAGTTACTTGGCTATCTCGTTTTTTTATACGATAATTGTAGTGTAAAAACCAATCAATAACATTCATTATGGCACCTACAAAGTATTCAAACAAGACAAATGAAGAACTGGATAAGATTGTCAAGGACATCACCAAGGCAATCAATACCCTTACCAAAGAACAATGGGACAAAAAGGACGTCACTGAAGTCAAGGTTGAGGTTTTCCAAGTAGGACACGGATTAAGACCTTTCGGAAACCACTTCCCTAATGACTACATCGACTTCACGATACAAGTGGGGAACGCATATAAGGTGTCTTCCCTCGGCAGGAGGGACATTGAGAAGATTGCCACTTACCTCTCAACAATCAAGGGCTTTAACGCTATCGAAGAGAAAGGGTTATTCTTTACCTACGGCAACTTCACACCCGATATGGAGTTCCCCACATTCTTCCGCAAATGGAAGACCCCCTGCAAGGAGTTCAAGAAACTCGCAAGCATCGTCAAGAAGAAGTATTGCATTGAACTGACACCGCTGACCCTATACGAATATGGTTACTATAAGGCATACGATTCCTCCTCTTGCAGTGACTACATTGAACTCATCAAGTCATTCGGCAGGAAGAAGACAACCTGCGAGGTAGTCAAGGACATATACGAATCAAGTCTTAAAATTAAGGCAGCGTAAGAAAGCATAGTCATTCTTTCAACGTAAATATAGCATAATTGTACACATTGTGGTTGGCATTGTCCGTGAGGATAGTGTCAGCCTTTTTTTGTAAATATTTTTCACTACGATTTCGCCTATATATGAAAATCAGAATTTATGTAAATATTTTTCAGAGAGAATTATACCATACTTAAATAAGTACACCCCCTATGGGTTGATGCCATTGAATCCCATTCAGATGTATGATAAATCCATTTTTGATAACTTTATCAATGAGCACAAAAAAAGGCAGAGGTCTCTTACAACCCCTGCCTTTATCATCTATATACATACTTAATTAAGTACATATTCGTGTATTATTCCTGCAATACTGATGAGAGCACTTGTATAGTAGACGTTGCTGTATCTGATATTAAACCAACCAGATTCGGTGTCGTCTCTATTGAAATCATCTTCATCGAATACGATTTTGGTGTGTGGACTGACTGGAGTAATCTTCACGAATAACTCGTTGTTCTCTTCCTTCACTCCAACAACATCCATCTCAACACCCCTTTCTTCACCTTCATCAAAGACAAAGAGAGAAATCGTGTCGTGTTCGTTGTCAAGATTCTGGGTGTCAATGTATCCCTTCTCTCCCTGCTTCTCTCTTACGTATTCGCACGTCTTTTCGTGCAGTTCATTAACGAAGTCGGACACATAGTCCTGCGGTAGTTTTTTCTCTTTCTTTACCATAGGTTTTATGTTTTGGTTTATTCATTGCAATTATCGGATATTTTCCTGACGTAACCAAGAACACATCCAGACTTTTTCAAGTACAAAAAAAAAGGGAGCAGGATTTTACTCCCACTCCCCTTCTTTCCGCTTAGGCTCTCATCTTTGCGAGTGCTGCAAGGTGCAGTTGTCTTGCTCTCTCGTCAGAGATACCAAGCATCATCCCGATTGCAGAGTAACCCATCGGAACATCAGTGCCGATTCCGTAGTATCTGCGGATAACACTTTTCTCTCTCTCGTCAAGGCGAGCCATCTTGCCTGCGATGATAAGTTCGATGTCATCAAGGAACTCATCGATTCCCATATCACCTGCGAGGCTGTCACCCTTTGTTGTTGTGTTTCCCTCGCCATCGTCAAGACCCTCGTCAAGAGAAGTGTTTGTTACCCACTCATCCTGCGCGTGGTGAGGTCTGCGAACCAGTCTGCTCTGCTCCTGCACGGCAGCGATGATAGCCTTTCGGATTTCAAGGACAGCGAACGTTGAGAAAGCAGTATCGCCATAGACGTTGAACTTTCGCGTAGCGTTCAGCAGACCGATGTTGCCTTCCTGAATGAGGTCGAGCAAGGGCATTGCCCACATATAGCGAAGCGCAACAGCCAAGACCAAACGGAGGTTAGCGTTCACCACGGGAGTAGTCTTGCCCTCGCGGAGATAATTCTTTACCTGCTCTGTGCTGATGGTTTTGTACTTGCGTACTTCACGGAGATAACTTGAAATGATACCACTTCTATCGAAGCGCACCATAGAAAACTCTAATGCTTCCATTGTTTATGTAATTAAGTTAAAGAACGATTTCACTATTATATCAGCAAATGCCGTGCCAAATCGTTTTCAAGACACATTGGCAGATGCCTTTGACACATTGTCAGAGATTGTTGCCGTTTTGTCAGACCTTTTGGGGAGTTGGGGAGGTTTTGCCCTCCCCAAGACTTTTTTAAGTCTATCCCTTTGAGGTGGTGTAGGCAGGCTGCTCAACCATCACCGAAGTGAAGGAGAAGCCCTGCTTGAACCAAGCCATTCGACCCTGCTTGATGGCGATAACGCTATCGAGGGAGGGCAGGATGAAGTGCTGCTTGTGCTCCTCATCAATTCCCATCTCGGTCTGCGTTGAGGATGTACCAGAAGACTTAGCCTTGAGCCAAGACTTAATTAAGTACACCTCCTGCTCCGTTGCAGGACGTTCGTCAAGGAAGTACTCCGTGATGGTCTTGCAAGCAACCTGCATTTCGTTGCGCTGCAACTTCAGATAGTACTTCGTGTGGGTCTTCTTGTCAGTGGAGAACCACCGACCAAGCACCTCGTCTTTCACTGGCTCGTGCCAGTTCTTCTTGAGGTTAACCTCTGCATCCTCGTTGCCCATCCGCTTAGCGGTATTGAGCAGGGAGTTGCTGTAGTCAGTGCCCATCACAAAGCCGCTGAAGGTCTTACGAATCGTAACCCTACCGAGAAACGGGTTGGGGTTGTTCTTCGTGCCCTTCTTCATAGAAGAATCGGCTGACTTGTTAGTAACTACGGTGCAGGCTGCACCAGCGACAAACTCACTTGCAATTTCTTGCATCTTCTTCGTTTCCATATTTGTGTGGATTAAAGAGGTTAGAAAATGTGAATGAACTCGTAACAACTTAATCGTTGTCAGTTATTTGTTTATGTAAATAAGTCAAAGAACGTTTTACACTATATATAGTGCAATAAGCGTGCCAAATCTAACACAAGGAGTGTTAAAGAACCTTAAAGGCTTTCAGCATTTCAAGTGGAGATTTTGACCGCCGTCACTAACATATAAGCAACATTCGTGCCAACTGGCAGATATATGACAATTTGGCAGATTTTTTTAATATCCATTAACAATTCGATATGATATTAAAGATTTGTTTACAATTGAACGAATTTCTTAAACAGATTTTAACTGACAATGACGTGTGACAAACTGTCACAATGATTTTGGTGGATAATTTAGGCTCATTTTAATGCGTTTTAAACGCGTTTTATTACCCTTTGTGGGTAGTTGTCCACAAAGATAGTTTAAACGCGTCAGAAGCAAAGGAAATGCGGTTAAATCGAAAGTAACTGAAACACATTCGGGACATATACGCGTGGGTATGGGGGAGGCCACCCCCCACCTATGTCCCCTCCCCCCTGGTGGGGAGTTTTTGGGTGTTTCTGAAGGCGAACAGTTCTGTAAAAAAAATTTCCAAAAAAAATTCACCGTTCAAAGAAGGGGGTCCCCATTTTTTCTTCCATAGGTACCATCCAAAAAAAAATTCCAAAAAAAATTCACCGTTCAAAGAAGGGGGTCCCCA
>Ga0256404_1001479_pt1 | contig 56455 bp, 48 predicted proteins | sample RumenRJG_01DNA_FD_185990 | JGI IMG/M metagenome (GOLD analysis project Ga0256404, IMG submission 185990) | Bovine rumen microbial communities from Lethbridge, Alberta, Canada - RJG_01 | ecosystem: Host-associated > Mammals > Digestive system > Stomach > Rumen | place: Canada: Alberta | collected... | reverse complement strand
AACAAAAAAAGAGCTCTTTTGAAGAGCTCTTTTATAATACGTTTTTAAACTATTTAAGAATTTCAGTAACGGTTCCAGCGCCAACGGTTCTTCCACCTTCACGGATTGAGAATTTGGTACCTTTTTCAATTGCTACTGGGTGAATTAATTCAACTTGGAAGTTGACGTTTTCACCTGGCATAACCATCTTAATGTCTGGTGGTAAAGTAATAGTACCAGTGATATCGGTGGTATGGAAGTAGAATTGTGGTCTATAGTTGCTTAAGAAAGCAGTATGTCTTCCACCTTCTTCTTTCTTTAAGACATAGACTTGGCAGGTAAATTTACTATGTGGAGTAATGCTACCTGGTTTTGCAAGAACTTGTCCTCTTTCGACTTGTGATCTATCAACACCTCTTAATAAAGCACCAATATTATCACCAGCTTCTGCGTAATCAAGAGTCTTACGGAACATTTCAAGAGAAGTAACAACTGTCTTGATAGTTGGTTTAATACCAACGATTTCACATTCATCGTTTGGTTTTAAAACACCTCTTTCAACACGACCAGTAATAACGGTTCCACGACCAGTAATAGTTTCGACGTCTTCGATTGGCATTAAGAATGGCTTATCGTTATCACGGACTGGATCTGGGACATAGGAATCAACAGCATCCATTAATTCTATAACTGATTTTTCGTAATTTGGATCGCCTTGTAATGCTTTAAGAGCGCTACCTCTGATAATTGGGGTATCATCTCCTGGATAACCATATTTATTGAGTAGGTCTCTGACATCCATTTCGACTAAATCGATTAATTCTGGATCATCGACCATATCGCATTTATTTAAATAAACAACGATATATGGAACACCGACTTGTTTAGCAAGTAAGATGTGTTCACGAGTTTGAGGCATAACACCATCAGTTGCAGCAACAACTAAGATTGCAGCATCCATTTGGGCTGCGCCAGTAATCATGTTCTTGACATAGTCAGCGTGCCCTGGGCAATCGACGTGTGCATAGTGTCTCTTTTTAGTACTGTATTCAATATGAGCAGTATTAATTGTAATACCTCTAGCCTTTTCTTCTGGAGCGGAATCGATTTGATCGTAGTTTTTAACTTCATCACCACCGATAAAGCCTTCCTTTTGTAAGACGTGAGTGATAGCAGCAGTAAGAGTGGTTTTACCATGGTCAACGTGGCCGATGGTACCAATATTCATATGGACCTTACTTCTATCAAATTTTTGTTTTGCCATAAAATTTAATTTCTCCTTTTTATATGCTTATACGCATGTAAATATTTTATATTAAATTATTTTTCTATTCAATAATGTTTATAAACATTAAGAGTAGAAAAATAACCTAAATACCGACTTTAACAACTAAGCTTTAACTCCATTTTTCTTGATGATTTCATCTTGAATATATCTTGGAGTTTCACCGAATTTCTTAAATTCCATTGTAAATGAGCCACGACCTTGAGTGAAACTACGTAAATCAGTAACGTAACCAAACATTTCTGAAAGTGGAACTTCCGCTTCAACAATCTTTGCGTTACCTCTTTGAGATTCACCAGTCATATTTCCTCTTCTACGTGAAATATCTCCGATAACATCACCATAATATTGTTCTGGAACAGTTACTTCAACTCTCATAATTGGCTCTAAAATAACTGGATCACATTTGAGAGCAGCTTGTTTTAAAGCAAGTGAGGCAGCAATTTTATAAGCAGCTTCACTACTATCAACTTCGTGATAACTTCCATCAAATAAAGTGGCTTTAACATCAATTACTGGATAGCCAGCAATTAAACCTCTAGTCATAGCATCAACTAAACCATCTTGAGTTGGTTTAACATATTCTTTTGGAACACTACCACCAACAATGCCATTAACGAATTCAAATCCTTTGCCTTCATTTGGTTCAAATCTAATCCAAACGTGACCATATTGTCCACGACCACCGGATTGTTTGATGTATTTTCCTTCGCATTCAGCAGCTTTTCTAATAGTTTCACGATAACCAACTTGAGGTTTGCCAACATCAACATTGACATTAAATTCTCTTCTTAAACGATCGACAATAATGTCAAGGTGAAGTTCACCAACTCCTGCGATAATGGTTTGTCCGCTATCTGGATCGGTATGAACTTTGAAAGTTGGATCTTCTTCAGCAAGTTTTACTAAAGCAATGCCCATTTTCTCTTGGTCAGCTTTAGTTTTTGGCTCAATTGCCTCTTCAATAACTGGTTCTGGGAATTCCATTTTTTCAAGAATAACATCAACTGATGTATCGCAAAGAGTTTCACCAGTTGTAGTATTTTTTAAACCAATAACTGCACCAATATCACCAGCATGAAGTTCTTCAACTTCTTGACGATGGTTAGCATGCATTAAGACTAAACGAGCAATACGTTCATTTTGTCCTTTATTTGAGTTGTAAACATAACTTCCACTCTTTAAAACACCTGAATAAATTCTTACATAAGCAAGTCTTCCAACAAATGGATCGGTTGCAATCTTGAATGCAAGAGCGACAAGTGGTTCTTTGTCATCTGGTTTACAGAAATATTCTTTACCAGTTTTTTCATCAGTACCTTTTGCAGGTGGGATTTCAAGTGGTGATGGTAAATAATCAATGACCCCATCAAGTAATTTTTGAATACCCTTATTTTTGTAGGCACTTCCACAGAATACAGGATAGAATTTTTCAGCTAAAACAGCTTTACGAATAACTTCTTTAATTTCATCAACTGAAGGTTCTTTACCATCAAGAATTTCTTCCATTAAATGATCGTCAAATCCAGCTAAATCTTCAAGTAATTCTTCTCTTAAAGTCTTACATTTTTCAAGATATTCTTCTGGAATTGGTACGAGTTTTGGCTCTTCATGTTCAGCGCAGCCGGTATAATCCCAAGCTTCCATCTTAACAAGATCAATAACTCCTCGAAGCGTATCACTAATTCCAATTGGATATTGAACAGCCTTAGCATTAGCTCCAAGTTTTTCTTTTAAAGAAGCAACTGACATATCGAAATCTGCACCAATTGCATCGAGTTTGTTAACAAAGACAATTCTTGGAACTCCATATTTACTACCTTGTCTCCAAACGGTTTCAGTTTGTGGCTCGACGCCGTTTTTACCATCAAGAACAGTAATAGCTCCATCAAGAACTCTTAATGATCTTTCGACTTCAACTGTAAAATCGACATGCCCTGGAGTATCAATAATATTGACACGATTTCCTTTCCAAAAACAAGTTGTAGCAGCACTAGTAATTGTGATACCTCTTTCTTGCTCTTGAACCATAAAATCCATTGTAGCGGCTCCATCATGGACTTCACCAATCTTATGGATTTTACCAGTAAAATAAAGGATTCTCTCAGTGGTTGTGGTTTTACCAGCATCAATGTGAGCCATGATGCCAATATTACGAGTATGCTCTAAATCATATTCTCTTCCAGCCATATTTTTCTCCTAAATTACCACTTATAATGTGCGTAAGCTTTATTAGCTTCTGCCATTCTAATAGTATCTTCTTTCTTCTTAACTGCTCCACCAGTTTTATTAGCAGCATCAATAATTTCGTTAGCTAATTTTTCTTTCATAGATTTTTCTTTTCTAACTCTTGCAAAATTAACTAACCATCTTAAACCTAAAGTTGCTTGTCTTTCTTTTGAAACTTCGGTTGGAACTTGATAGTTTGCAGCTCCAATACGTTTAGCTTTAAGTTCAACTTGTGGCATGATGTTGTTGATTGCAGTTGCAAAAACGTCATATGCAGGTTTTTTGGTTTTTTCTTCAATAAGAGCGAAAGCTCCATATAAAATTTCTTCAGCAGTACCTTTTTTACCATCAACCATAATCTTATTAATTAATTTTGTAACTAATTTTGAATTATAAATTGGATCTGGTAAAACATCTCGTTTACTTACACTACCTTTTCTTGGCATAAACTAGTCCTCCTTCTTTGGTTTTTTAGTACCATATAAAGAACGACCTTGTCTACGAGCTTCAATACCTGCGCAATCAAGACATCCTCTAATGATGTGATAACGAACACCTGGTAAATCTTTAACTCTACCACCACGGATCATAACCGTGCTGTGTTCTTGTAAATTGTGTCCTTCACCACCAATATAGGCGGTAACTTCATAACCATTACTTAACTTAACACGAGCGTATTTACGTAAAGCTGAGTTTGGCTTCTTAGGTGTCATTGTGCCGACACGGGTACAAACACCTCTTTTTTGAGCACTATTTTGATTTGTTTCACGTTTTTGAAGTGAATTAAATCTTTTTAAAAGTGCTGGTGCCTTAGATTTGAAGACAGGACTTTTTCTGCCTTCTCTAACTAATTGATTAATAGTTGGCATTACTTTTCTCCTTTTTATACACACATTTCCCGGTGTATCTTTAAATTCGCTTAAAAAATTGCTTTTTCGATAGCTTCAATATTCTACAAAAAACTATCTTTATAAGTCAAGCAAAAATTAACAAATTCTGCGTACACAATATCAGTGTGCCATAAAACATAAAAATCCAAGATTTTGTCTTGGATTTTTATGTTTTTATTTCATCTATCTAGGATCTTCGGTCATTAAGCTTTCTTCTTCTCTATATTGAGCATTTTCATCATCAAGGGAATGTTCACTATCGTGGACTCCAATATATTGTTTCTTAACTTCTCTCATAGTTTCTAAAACATCGAAATTAGTTAAGATAATTCTTTCTTCAGCTTCACTCTTTAAGCCATTGCCAGCTGGAATTAATTTTCCAGTGATGACATTTTCTTTTAAGCCATGGAGTGGATCAATTTTACCTTTAATTGCAGCATCAGTTAAAACTCTATTGGTTTCTTGGAAGGAGGCCGCACTTAAGAATGAATCGGTTTCAAGAGCAGCTTTAGTAATACCTAAGATCAATGGTTTTGCAACCGCTGGGTTTTTGCCAGCAAGTAAAACTTTTTCGTTTGCATCATTGAAAGCTTGAATTGAAACACGGGTTCCAGTAACAAGATCAGTGTCGCCTCTATCAACAACAAATAATTTACGAAGCATTTGTCTTACGATAACTTCAATGTGTTTATCACTAATTCCAATACCTTGGCTACGATAAACTTTTTGAACTTCTTTAATAATATATTGTTGAACAGCGGCGCTTCCGCTAGCTTCAAGAAGTTTAGAAGGTTTAATAGTTCCTTCAGTTAAACGATCACCATTTGTGACAGGGTCGCCTTTTTTAACTCTTAATCTTGCACCAAAGTCAGTGATATATGTTCTTGGTTTTTCATCTGGAACATCGTTAGTAACTGTAATTTTATAAACGCCATTGTCTTCAACAATATCGCTAACTACACCACTAATTTCAGTGATAACGGCTTCGCCTTTTGGTTTACGTGCTTCAAATAATTCTTGAACACGTGGAAGACCTTGAGTAATATCGCCACCTGCAACACCACCTGAGTGGAAGGTACGCATTGTTAATTGAGTACCTGGTTCACCGATTGATTGAGCGGCCATAATACCAACGGCTTGACCAACTTCAACAACTTTACCAGTTGCAAGGTTTCTACCATAACAATGGACACAAACCCCATCTTTTGTTTGACAACCAAATAAAGATCTAATTTCTACTTGTTTAATTCCAGCATCAACGATTTGTTTTGCAAGAACTTCATCGATCATGGTGTTTTCTGGAACAATTACACTATCATCACGAGGATCAAGGATATCGTGACAAGAGAATCTTCCAACTAAACGGTCATAAAGTGAAACAATAAGAGTATTACGAGTAGTATCATAAATATCGCTTACAAATGAACCATGGTCAGTATGACAATCTTCTTCACGAACAATAACATCTTGAGAAACATCGACTAATCTACGAGTTAAATAACCTGAGTCAGCAGTTTTTAAAGCAGTATCAGCGCCACCTTTACGAGCACCATGTGTTCCAGTAAAGAATTCTGCAACGTTAAGACCTTCTCTAAAGCAAGACTTAACAGGAATTTCGATTGTTTCACCTGAAGTTGAACCCATAAGACCACGCATACCCATTAATTGAGTAAAGTTAGATTTGCTACCACGAGCACCACTATCACTCATAATAAATAATGGATTGTGTTTATCTTTATTTAAAGAATCAGCGACATCGTCTGAAATCTTATTAGTACAATTTGTCCAAATATTAACAACTTGATTGTGTCTTTCTTTGTCGGTTAAATAACCTTTCTTGTATAAGTTTTCAACAACATCAACTTCTTCATCAGATTTTCCAATATCAGCTTTTTTAGCGCTTAAAACATTAATATCACTGATAGAAATAGTTAAACCACTAATTGTTGAGAATCTAAAACCATTGTCCTTTAATTTATCAAGAATAGCACTGGTTTTTTGAGTTCCATAACGGTGGAAAACCTCATCAATAATATTGGTGATATCTTTCTTTTTGATTGGTTGATTTAAAGGTTGTTTCTTGATGTATTCTTTAATATCAACGCCTTTTTTAACAAAATATCTAATTTGATCAGCTTTTAAGTTATCTGAGCTAGTTGAATTTAAATATGGGAAATCGGCTGGGAAAATGAGGTTAAAAATCATCTTACCAACGGTAGTTACTAAATAACTATCGTTCATTTCTTTGGTAAATCCAGTCTTTTTAAGTTCTCTTCCTGGAAGAGCGATACGAGTGTGTAAATGGATCTTTTTAAGATCATAACATTTATAAACTTCGTTAATATCTTTGAAGACTTTACCTTCCATTTTGCTATATTCAACATATTTATCAGCCATTTCATCATCGCCTAATGCACGATACTTATTGGCTTCATCTAAGAAATCTTCTTCACTTTCTTCAATAGAAAGATAGTAGTTTCCAATTAAAATATCTTGAGATGGAGTTACAATTGGCTTCCCATCTTTTGGGGCAAGAATGTTATTGCTTGCAAGCATTAAGTGTAAAGCTTCTTCTTGTGCAGCTCTTGAAATTGGAAGGTGAACAGCCATTTGGTCACCATCGAAGTCGGCATTAAATCCAGCACAAACAAGTGGGTGTAAACGGATTGCTCTTCCATCAACTAAAATTGGTTGGAAGGCTTGAATACCAAGTCTATGAAGGGTTGGTGCACGGTTAAGTAAGACTGGATGTTGAGAAATAATTTTTTCTACAACATCGTAGACATCTTCATCTTTTGCATCGATTTTTCTATCGGCTTGACGATGTAAGGTGCATTTTCCTTCCTTAATTAATATTGCAGCAATAAATGGTCTTAATAAATTAATTGCCATTTCACGTGGAAGTCCACATTGATACATCTTAAGATCTGGTCCAATTGCGATAACACTACGTCCACTATAGTCAACACGTTTTCCAAGTAAATTTTGTCTAAATCTACCTTGTTTTCCTTTTAATCCGGCACTTAATGATTTAAGTGCTCTTCCTGATTGACCTTCAACAGGTTTATTTCTTCGACCATTATCAATTAAAGCATCAACCGCTTCTTGTACCATACGTTTCTCGTTCATTAAGATAACGTAAGGTGCATTCATATCGATAAGTCTTTTTAAACGATTGTTACGAGTAATAATACGACGGTATAAATCATTTAAATCGCTTGCGGCAAATCTTCCACCATCAAGTTGTAACATAGGTCTTAAATCTGGTGGTATAACAGGAATTGCATCAAGGATCATCCATTCTGGTTTATTTCCAGACTTAATGAAGGCATTGATTACATCAAGTCTTTTTGTTAACTGAGTAAGTCTTTGCCCCTTGGCTTCTTTAATATCTCTACTGAGTTGATTGAATTCTTCTTGAAGATTAACTTCGCTAAGAAGTTCTTTAATAGCTTCAGCACCTTCACCAAAAGTTGCTCCAGCATATTGTTTAAGGAAATCGGCACATCTAAAGAAATCAAATGGTTCATTGCTTTCTAAATGTTTAATTATGTCGTCGGCTTCAGCAATTGCAAATTCATCTCGATCTGCACCATTGTTATTTTTTGAAGGATCGTCTAATGAAGTTTTAATTTCACTAATGGCGCCTTTCATAATTTCTTTTCCAACTTGGTTATCGTCGATAAATTGTTTCTTGTGAATGCTAAGTAAATTACCTGGATTCATGCAAACGTGTCCAGTAAAATAGATGATTTCATCAAGATCTTTAGCGGACATATCAAGAACTAAACCAATTCTTGAAGGAATTCCTTTTAAATACCAAATGTGCGAACAAGGTGTAGCAAGTTCGATGTGGCCCATTCTCTCTCTTCTAACTTCTTTTGAGATGACTTCAACACCACATTTTTCACAAACTACTCCTGCATATCTAATCTTTTTATATTTTCCACAATGACATTCATAGTCTTTTGCAGGGCCAAAAATCTTTTCACAAAACAAACCATCTGGTTCAGGTTTTTGTGAACGATAATTTAAGGTTTCTGGCTTAGTAACTTCACCACGACTCCATTCACGAATTTTTTCAGGGGAAGCAAGTCCGACTTTTATACTAGCTAAATTATTTACATCAAACATGATTATTCCTCCTTAATTCAAGAGCTCGTCTACAACTTCTTGATCAGTTGTATCGACTTTTTCTTCTTCGATTTTTTGCGAATTGTCGCTTACACTACTATCGCCTTGACCTAAACTACGAATTGAACGCATTGAACGTTGTTCTTCTTTTTGAGTTTGTCTTGCTAAAACATCCATATCAATAAGTTTTCCTTCTTTATCTCTAAGTTCAACATTAATTGATAATCCCATAAGTTCTTTAGTAAATACTTTGAAAGCTTCTGGAATGGATGGTTTTGGTAAAGGTTGACCTTTGATAATTGCTTCATAGGTTCTTCTTCTTCCAACTCTATCATCGGATTTAATGGTCATCATTTCTTGTAATGTATAAGCAGCGCCATAGGCTTCAAGAGCCCAGACTTCCATTTCACCAAATCTTTGACCACCGTTTTGAGCCTTACCACCTAAAGGTTGTTGTGTAACCATGGCATATGGCCCAGTAGCACGAGCATGTAATTTATCATCGACCATGTGAACAAGTTTGATCATGTACATAACTCCAACGTTAATTCTACTATCAAATCTTTCACCGGTTCTTCCATCAATCAAGACATATTTTCCATCTTTTGGCATTTTGGCTTCATCCATCATTTCAAGGATTTCTTCGTTTGAAATACCATCGAAAACTGGGGTAGCGATTTTTAAACCACCGAGTTTTTTAAGAGCCATACCTAAGTGAACTTCAAGAACTTGTCCAATATTCATACGGGAAGGTACACCTTGTGGATTTAATAAAATATCAACTGGGGTTCCATCTGGTAAAAATGGCATATCGCAGGCTGGTAAAATTTTAGAAATAACACCTTTATTACCATGTCTTCCAGACATCTTATCACCTTCGCTAATTTTTCTTTTTTGGACAACATAAACTCTAACCTTCATGTTAACGTCTGGTGGAAGTTCATCTTGTTGGTCACGAGTAAAGACTTTAATATCTAAAATCGTACCAGCTCCACCGTGTGGAACACGAAGTGAGGTATCTTTTCCATCTTTTGATTTGTCACCAAAGATGGCATCTAATAATTTTTCATCTGGTGAAGGTTCGCTTGCTCCACGAGGCGTAACTTTTCCAACAAGAATATCGCCCTCTTTAACATCTGTTCCAACTAAAACAATGCCTCGAGAATCAAGGTGAGATTTAGCTTCTAAAGAAGTATTTGGAACATCTGGGGTGATAATTTCTTCACCATTTTTCGTATTGCGACATTCAATTTCATAAGATTCAATGTGTAAAGTTGTGTAAACATCTTCTTTTACGAGTCTATCTGACATAATGACAGCATCTTCGTAGTTATAACCTTCAAAAGTCATGAAAGCGATAGTAACATTTTGTCCTAAAGCAAGATCGCCATTTTGCATACTTGGACCATCAGCGATGATATCGCCTTTTTTAATTCTTTCACCTTTTTTAACAATTGAAGTTTGATTGATACAAGTTCCTTGGTTGCTGCCTTCAAATTTAGTTAAAGTATAGGTTCTTTCACCTTCTTTTTCTTGAACTTTAATTATTTTTGAATCGGTATAGGTAACAATTCCATCATTAACTGCGATTAAAGCTAAACCACAATCATGAGCAATCATGTGTTCAAGACCTGTTCCAACAAGTGGTGCGTGTGGTCTTAAAAGTGGAAGAGCTTGACGTTGCATGTTAGCACCCATCAAAGCACGAGTATTATCATCATTTTCAAGGAATGGAATACAAGCAGCGGCAACAGAAACAATTTGCATTGGAGATTCATCGATATAATCGACATCTTTTCTATCTGCTAAAATATTCCTTCCATTGTAACGAGCAACAATTTTATCACCAGTAAGTTCATTGCCACTGATATCTTCTCTAGTTGCTTGAGCAATAACGTGGTTGTTTTCTTCATCAGCTGAAAGATAAACTGTATCTTCTAAGATTTTTCCAGTCTGTTTATCAATTTCACGATATGGAGTTTTAATAAATCCATATTTATCGACCTTTGCATAAGTTGCAAGGTTATTAATTAAACCAATGTTTTGACCTTCTGGAGTTTCAATAGGGCAAATTCTACCATAGTGAGTAAAGTGGACATCACGAACTTCCATACTTGCTCTATCACGAGTTAAACCGCCAGGTCCTAAAGCACTGATTCTACGTTTATTTGCAAGTTCAGCAAGAGGATTTGTTTGATCCATAAATTGTGAAAGTTGCGAACTTGCAAAGAATTCACGAATTGCTGAATTTACAGGTTTAACATTAATTAAAGATTGTGGAGTCATGTCGTGAACATCACTTACAGAAGTAATTGACATTTTTTGTTGAACGTTTTTAGCCATCTTTGTTAAACCAATTCTAAATTGAGTTTGAATAAGTTCGCCAACGCAACGAATTCTACGATTGCTTAAGTGGTCGATATCATCGACATCTCCAAATCCATCCATTAAATTAATAAAGTAGGAAAAAATTGCAACGAAATCACTAATTGTGACACATGCACTAGTTTCATTTAAATTAGTTCCAATAACATTTGAAACTTCTTTTGATTTATCATCTTTGTAAACTTTTACAATATTTACAGTTCCATGTGTATCAAGTTTTTCATTAATTGGAAGTTCAAAGGTGTGGGCACCTTTTTCAAAGAATTCTTCATTTTGTAATTGATCAACCATTTCTTTGGTTAAGAAAGTGCCTTTTGGATATTTAATTTCGCCCTCAGAATTTATAAGATTTTCAGCCAAAATTCTATTTGGTAAACGATTATAAATACCTAATTTCTTGATGTATTTAAATCTACCAGCTCTTCCAAGATCATATCTTTTTGGATCAAAGAATTTTTGAATAAAGAAATTTCTATTTCCATCAATAGTGATTGGTTCACCTGGTTTTAATTTTATAAAAATTTCTCTTAAGGCAAGGTCTGCATTTTTATTGTCTTCATCCTTACCTAAAGTATTTTTAATAGTATCACGGTTGCCAAAAAGTTCTAAAATATCTTTATCTTTTTCAAAACCAATTGCTTTTAGCACAACGCTTGCTGGTATTCTTTTAGTACGATCAATTCTTACCCATAATAAATCTTTTACATCGCTTTCAAATTGTAACCAAGTACCTCTGGTTGGAATTAAATCTGCACCATAAATAAATTTACCAGATTTTGGATCGATAGATTTACTTAAATAAGCGCCTGGAGAACGAACAATTTGACTAACAATGACTCTTTCTGCACCATTTACGATAAATGTTCCAGAGTCAGTCATAATTGGAATTTCACCCATAAAAACTTCAGAAGTTTTAAATGTATTATCATCTTTAAAGTGAAGACCAAGCGTCACTTTAAGTGGAGCACTATATGTTAAATCTCTTTTCTTACATTCTTCATATGTGTATTTTGGGGTTTCTATATGGAAATTTTGATATTGAATTTCGACAGTTTTAGCATAGTTTTCAATTGGGAAAACATCTTTTAAAACTTCATCGATTCCATTACTTAAAAAACTCTTATATGATTCGGTTTGAATTTCTACGAGATAAGGTAAAGGTAAATTACCGCTAATCTTGGAAAAATTAATACGATCATTATTAATTTTTGGATAATCTTTATAAGATTTCATTTGTTTGCTCCTTTTAAACCAATCATTTATTCATACAATAAACGTGATATCCACGTTTTCTTTCAATTAATTCAACGCTAGAAAAAACTGTTTCTAAAAACTTTTTGTGAGACTCTGCACCTTTATCTTTTCGTATGACAATGATAAATCTTCCGTTTTGATTAAGACGCTCGAATGCGTCTTTATAAATTTTAAATAGCTTTTCTTTTCCGATTCTAATTGGAGGATTGAAAGCTATTACATCAAAACTTTCTTTTATATTTTCAAAACCGTCTGAAAGAATAACTTTTGCATTTAAGTTATATTTTTCTAAATTCTTTTTAGTTAATTCTAGGCAAGTAGAATTAACGTCGCTCATTACAAGACTTAAATCTTTAAAAAAATATAAAACAGTTATTCCAACTGGTCCATAACCACATCCCAAATCTAAAAAATTGCCCTTAAGGTCGAGTTTAACTAAAGAATTTATAAGGTAATAACTTCCTTCATCTATCCTTTTTTTACTAAAAACGCCATTATTACTTACTAGATGAAACTCATGACTATTTATTGAAAAAATAATGTCATATTCGTTATTTTTTAAATTTTCATCGTGTAAAAAATAATGACTCATACTCCTCCTTATATAATAGGGAAAAACCTGCCACTACCCCTTTATGGGTAAAGGCAGGTTAAAATTTTAAAGATTACTATTTAATTTCGACTTCAGCACCGGCTGCGACTAAAGCTTTCTTGTGTTCTTCAGCTTCAACAGGTGAAATATGATCTTTAACAGTTGCTGGAGCGCTATCAACTAATTTCTTAGCATCCATTAATCCTAAACCAGTGATGGCTTGGACAGCTTTAATAACTGCAACTTTTTTATCTCCACAGGATTTTAAGATTAAAGCAACTTCGCTTGGTCCCTTCTTAACTTCTTCAACTGGAGCAGCGGCAGCTGTTGGAGCAGCGGCTGTAACACCAAATTCTTCTTCGATTGCTTTAACTAAATCATTTAATTCAACGACACTCATTTCTTTAACAGCAGAAATGATTTCTTCTTTTGTTAATTTTGCCATTTTTATTTCCTCCGATTAATATCTTTCATGCAATTAACTATTTTGCAGGCTCAACGCTTGCAGTTGCTTCACTAGCTGGAGCAGTTGCTGCAGCTGGAGCTTTTTTTGCGATTTCGCTAAGAGAATATGCAAGATTTCTCATTGGAGCTTGTAAAACACTTAATAACATGGATACAAGTCCTTCTTTTGATGGTAAGGTTGCAACAGTATTAATGTAGTCTGCGCCAACATATTTTCCATCGAGTAAACCGCCTTTAATTTTTAAACCTTCATTTAATCTTGCAAACTTACGGATAGCTTTTAAACTACCATTTGTACCATCTTTACAGAAGAAGTACATATTAGAACCGCTAAGTAAACCTTTGAGTTCATCGCCATATTCTTCACCAATTGCTCTAGTAACTAAAGTATTTTTGTAAACGATGGCCTTAGCATCTAATGTTCGTAAAGTTTTACGAAGTTCCATGAGGTGTTTAACGGTTAGTTTGCCATATTCGCAAACAACGAAAGCATTTGCTGCTTTAACGTTCTCAGAGACCTCTTGAACAATAGCTGTTTTCGCTTTTAAAACTTCTTTGTTCATTCTTTACCTCCTATTATTTATTAGGGGCTCATATACATGAGGATTAATCAACTACCTCGGTAACATTATTAAACACAAATTGTGTCGTTACGGTCTATGGTATATAAAGCCAACTAAACTAATTTAAAACGACTATTTTTGATCACTGACAGCGAGTCTAATTGATGGACCCATTGTAGTATGAATTGTGCAAATTGTAATATAGACACCTTTAACAGTGGCTGGTCTAACTTTTACAATTTGTTTAATGATAGTATCGATATTTTCTTCTAATTTATTAGCATCAAATCCGACTTTACCAACTAAAATATTGATGTTTCCATCCTTATCAGCACGATATTCAACTTTACCAGCTTTTAATTCGGAAACCATTTTCTTAACATCTGGGCCAACAGTTCCAACTTTTGGGTTTGGCATTAAGCCTTTTGGACCTAAAACACGGCCGGCTTTACCAATTTCACCCATCATTTCTGGAGTGGCACACATGACATCAAATTCAAACCATCCACCAAGAATTTTTTCTAATAATTCTTTGCCACCAGCATAATCAGCGCCAGCTGCTTTTGCATCATCTACCCTACTGGTGATAGCGCAAACTCTAACTGATTTACCAGTTCCATGAGGAAGTACAACTGTACCTCTTACTTGTTGATCGGCTTGTCTTGTATCGATATTTAAGTGCATTGATAAACCAACGCCACTTTCAAATTTTGTTATGCTAGTTTTTTTAACAAGTTCACACGCTTCGTGAAGGCTATAAAGTTTCTTAGTATCGATTAACTTAAGAACTTCTTGATATTTTTTACCATATTTTTTCATAAATTAACCTCAACTAGTCAATGACTTCAACGCCCATATTAATGGCGCATCCTTCAATAGTTTTCATTGCTGCTTCGATATCATTTGCGTTTAAATCTGGCATCTTATACTCAGCAATTTCTTTAATTTGTGCTTTAGTAATCTTTCCAACTTTAGTAGTTTTTGGATTGGCACTTCCTTGTTGAATACCAATTGCTTTCATAATTAATTCAGCAGTTGGGGTGGTCTTAATTTCCATTGAGTATGTTTTGTCTTCATACGCAGTGATAATAACTGGGACAGTTTGACCTTTTCTGTCAGCAGTCTTTGCGTTAAAATCTGTACAAAACTTTGGCATGACAACGCCAGCACTTGCAAGTTTTGGTCCTGGTTTAGCTTCGCCACCAGGGAGTTCCATTTTAACGACTTTAGCGATTTTCTTGCTCACTTTCGTTTCCTCCTATAGTGATCGTGGTTTTTATGAAGTTTCGTAACTTCTTCCACAAAGTTACTAAAAGTAACTCGCATAATCCAATATGCCTTAATAAAATATCAAAAAAAGCGAAAATTTGCAATAGCATTTTTGCTTTTTTTCTACTAATTTTCTTATTCAAAAATTACGTCGAATTCTATCGACTACATCTACTCTTTTTATTTCGTTGCTTTAGAGGCTTTAACAATTTCATCAAATTTTAATTCAACTGGAGTTCTCTTACCAAAGAAAACAACTTCCACTTGAACATTTTTGTTCTTTTTATCGATGGACATAATTTTTCCTTCAACATCTTTAAATAGACCATGGATAATTTTGATTTCGTCTCCAACATGATATTGATCAAGCATTGCATCATCGACAATGCCAATACGTTTTAAGACAGTTTCCATTTGACTTGCTTCAACTGGAGTTGGTTTTTGTCCTTTACCACTAGATCCGACTATACCTGTGACACCCTCGGTATTTCTAACCGCAAACCAAGCTTCATTAGTCATAATCATTTCAACAAAAATATATCCTGGATATAAATTCTTTTTCTTTGGTGGCACATCTTCTTCTAGACCTGTTTCTTTGTTTAATTTTTTCTTTGGTTTTCCATCTTTACCTAAAGCTGGAATATCTTCGTTTGCTACAATAACTCTACCAACTAATTTAGTCAAATCATGATCTTTATCAAGACCTCTTGTTGATTCAACGTGATTTAAGATATTTTCAGCAACTTTATCTTCGTGAGCCGAATAAGTTGTAACAATGTACCACTTCATCTCGTTTACTTTTTGTTTTTCTTTTTCTTCCATAAATATTACCTCTATTTAAGACTTTCGAAAGCATTTCTAAGTTGAGTAATTAAGGTTCCGGCAGCTGCGTCTTCAATAGCTAAAAATATTGCTGCAAAAGTTGTGATAACAATTACAGTTAAAACTGCACCCCAAAATGCATCTTTTTTGATCCAACGAATTCTTCGGGCTTCTTTACCTACCCCTTTAAAATATCTAAAAATTTTTCCCATAATTACCTGCTTTCCTTGTGAAGTGTATATTTTTTACAACGAGGACAATATTTTTTTATTTCAAAACGAGTAGTAGCGTTTTCACTTCTTCTTGTTGTTGTGTAGTTTCTGCTAAGACATTCTGAGCAAATTAAAATAATTTTTTTCCTCATATTGTTTATTATACCTTTCTAACTTGTAAAAATATAGAAAAATAGTTTGTGTTTGTCAATATGCTTTTTTTGTTAAAAGGATTTAGATTCGATGTTGATTTTTCTTAAAAACTTCTCGATCTTTTTTCTACCAGATTTGAAAAATTTTAAACAAAGATTATAGTCGCATTTCATCATTCTCGACATTTCTTTAATGGTATAAGAATCTAGATATAATCGATAAATTCTTTTTTCATCTTCACTAATTACTTTAGATTCTTCACCTAAAATAATATTTGTAAGCTCGTCGTTATTTAAACGCACTTTGCTTTCTCTTGTTTGCGGCTCGACTTCTATACAATCAGATTCAAAATAATCGCCATCTTTTCCAATTGCAAGGACGTCTCGACTTCTAGTTGCACCACTTTCTTTTTTAATAATTGTTCTTAAACGATTGAAATATAATATTTTAAAAAAACTTAAGACACTTCCTTTTGTTTCATCATAGTTTTTTAAAAGTTGCATGTAGCAACTGATAAATTCATCGTCTAGATCTCTTAAATTTAAACCAACGTTTTTAGCTCTATAATAAAATGAATATTGAATTTTTTTAGCTGAAGCTGCAAGTGAATCATATAAAATTCTTTGTGCAGTCTTTTCACCTTTTAGAGACTTTTTAAGATAACTTTTAGCAACCTCATTATTTGTAAGGTCGACTAAAACAGCTTTTGACATAAAGCTTCCTCCAAAATGATTTTATCTATTTTTATTATTTTCTTGTGCTTATTTCGTATAAAACAATTGCACAAGAAACCGATGCATTAAGGCAACTAACGTGTCCTTTCATCGGTATTTTTGTCATTAAATCGCAATTTTTTCTTACAAGTTTTGAAATTCCATATCCTTCGCTGCCTATTACTAAAGCTAAAGGAACATCTTTTGGAATAACTTTTAGGTTGTCTTTTGCCTCGCCTGCTAAACCAACGACCCAAAACTTATTCGCTTTTAATTTTTCAATTGTTTGAGATAAATTTGCAACCTCACAACATTTGACGTAATTGATGGCTCCAGAAGAAGTTGCCGCAACAGTTGCATTAAGCGAAACGCTGTTTCGCTTTTTATAAATCACTCCAGATACACCAAAAACATCGCAACTTCTCAATATCGCCCCTAAATTATGAGGATCATTTAATTCATCTAATATGACCACTAGAGGATTTTTTATCTCCTTGAAACTTTCTAGCAAATTATCAAGTGAATAAACCTTATAATCTTTAATAAATGCCACACATCCTTGCGAATTTTGTCCAAATTCTTTAATAAATTCTTTTTTGATAAGCTTAAAGGATGGTACTTTTTTCTCTCTTGCTAGACCTAAAATTTTTTGGTTAGCAAAAGAATCTTCAAAGTAGATCTTAATTACCCTATTAGATTGTAATGCCTCATTTATTGAGTTGTTTGAGTATAATTTTATCATATTTTTCCTTAAATAAATAGTACAAAATATCCTTATCTGTCTATTATTTCAAAAACCATCGATGTCTCTAAAGAAAATTATTTAATCTTTTCTATAGAAATTGCTGGTAAATCAACTTTTAAATTAGTTAAAAAATCTTCCATTTTCTTTTTGTCCCTTGAAAAAAGCAAAAAAGTAATTCTTAAAACATTTTCATTATTATAAACAGCTAAAGTTGTATTTAATTCTTTAATTGAAATATCAAAGTAGTCGCTTAATTCTAAAATTCTTGAAACAGCATTAACATCTCTTTTACAAATAAGTAAGATATTGACACTTTTTCTAGTAGCAAAATTTTCAATTTTTGAAAAGAAGATTAAAACAATTAAAGCAAATAATGTTGAAATTGCAGCAATAACAAGCCAACCAGATCCACAAGCAACTCCAATTGCCATTGACATCCATAAAGTCGTAGCAGTAGTTAAACCTTTTACAGTTACACCATTATGAATGATGGTGCCCGTTCCTAAAAATCCTGCTCCACCAACAACTCCTGCTGTAATACGAGATCGGTCAAATTCGCCATTAAAACCATTTATGGCACCATAAATGCTAATTACTGTTAAAAGACAGCATCCAAGAGAAAATAAAACATGTGTTCTAAGTCCAGCGGCGTGCCCTGAAACTTCTCTTTGAAGACCAATTGCTCCGCCAAGGATAATTGAAAGAATTAGCGAAATAATCACTAATATAAAATTGCCCATCGGACCAAGATTGTTGAAGTAATCGATAATAAGTCTATCAAGGCTAAAACCTGAATTAACTTCACTAAGTACTAAAAAATTCATATTTATAACATTCCTTTATCTATAAGTTTTGCTCGTAATTCATCGCTTTTTTTGAAGTCTTTTGCACTTTTTGCGGCAAGATATTCGTTATATAAGTCGATATCTTTTTTACTAAATTCTTTGATATTGTTAGAAATACCAAGAATTTCGACCATATCTTGTAAAGTATAAAAATAATCTTCAATTAAAGCTAAATTTGCATCTTTTTTTCTAAGTTCAATATTGGCATTTTTTATAACTTCTAAAAGTTCAGTAATTGCATTTGGAAAATTAATATCATCGGCAAGAGCAAGTAAAAATTTTTCCATCATGGTTGACTTACCATTAAGTTTTCCGCCTTCAAGAGCGATTTTTAAATTTAATTGTTTCCAAACATTTGAAAGTTTTTGGAGTGTTAATTTAGTTTCATTTACGCCTTCATCAGTGAAATTCAAAATTGAACGATATTGGCAATTCAAGAGAAGCAAACGAAGAGTATCTGCTCCATATTTACTAATGCCATCTTTTGCCAAAATTACATTTCCTAGAGATTTCGACATTTTTTCGTTATTGATATTCATCATGCCATTATGAATCCAATAATTTGCGATTGTGTTGTGATTTGTTGCTTCGGCTTGAGCAATTTCGTTTTCGTGATGTGGGAAAATTAAGTCATGTCCACCACCATGAATATCAATTTTTCCGCCAAAAATTGTATCGATCATCACGCAACATTCAGTGTGCCAACCAGGTCTGCCATCTCCCCAAGGAGAATGCCATTTAATTCCAAGATCGGTATCTTTCCATAAAGCAAAATCATATGGATTTTTCTTTTTGTCATTAGTTGCTATTCTTTGCCCAACATTTAAATCACTCAATTTGATGTTAGATAAACATCCATAATTTGGAACACTTGATACATCAAAAAATACGTCTCCATCAACGACATATGCCGCCTTTCTATCAACTAAGTTTTCAATATATTTAATGATATAAGGCATATATTCAGTGACTCTTGGATTTTGATATGCTTTTAAACAATTTAAAGCATCTAAACAAGATCTATAACTTTCGATATAGCGATTAGCAATTTCAAGTTCACTAACATTTTCTTTAATTGCTTTATTAATAATTTTGTCGTCAACATCAGTATAATTGCTAACGTATTTCACCTTATATCCAACATAAGTTAAAAATCTAACAAGTGTATCAAAAATAACAACTGGACGCATATTTCCAATATGTGGATCATTATAAACCGTAGGTCCACAGCAATAAATTGAAACTTCTCCATCTTTTAGTGGTTTAAAAACCTCGATTGAATTACTTAATGTGTTATAAAATTTTATTTCCATAGGCTAAATCATATCATAATCTTTGTTATTTATAAAATAACACGATGAAAATCTATACAAAAATTTAGTTAATCTTTAATCACTATTTTTAATTAATTTTGTTAAATTGAATATTTTTTATTTGCGGATTATAATTTTAAAGAAAACTGGAGAAAATTATGAAGAAATCGTTAAGTGGAATTAAACCTACTGGAAATCTAACATTAGGAAATTATATTGGAGCGTTGATGCATTTTAAAGAGTATCAAGATGAATATGAAAATTATATTTTTGTTGCCGACTTACACGCATTAACTTTACCAATTAATCCAGATTTTTTATATAACAACACAAGAGATATCGTTGCTTTTTATATTGCGGCTGGTCTAGATCCAAAAAAGACCACGATATTTTTACAAAGCGATGTTTCAGCCCACGCAGAACTTAATGCCATTATTCAAAATTATTTATACATGGGCGAACTTTCGAGGATGACTCAATTTAAAGAAAAAAGTCAAAAATTAAATAAAAACGCCATCGGACTTGGTCTTTTTGCTTATCCAGTTTTAATGGCTGCTGATATTATCTTATATGATGCTGATATTGTTCCAGTCGGTGAAGATCAAAGACAACATGTTGAACTTACAAGGACCTTGGTGCATAGAATGAACGAACGTTATAAACAAGAAATTTTTAAAATGCCACTTGCTGTTACTCCAAAAGTTGGTGCAAGAATTATGTCTTTAACAGACCCAACTCACAAAATGTCAAAATCCGATCCAAAAGGTGATATTTTCCTGAAAGATGATTTAAAAGTTGTAAGAAAAAAGATCATGTCGGCAGTTACTGATATGGATAATACAATTCACTATGATCTTGAAAATAAGCCAGGAATCTCTAATTTAATGACAATTTATGCATGTTTAAAAGATATTGAAATCAAAGACGTTGAAGAAGAATTTAAAAATTGCAATCGATATGGCGATTTTAAAAAAGCAGTTGCTGATGTTGTTTGCAATACTCTTGAACCATTCCAAGCTAAATATAAAGAAGTTTTAGAAAGCGGAGAAATTGATAAGATTTTAAAGGAAGGGGCTTTAAAGGCAAGCAAAATTGCAAATACCACTCTTTTAAGAGTTAAAAAAGCAGTTGGTTTATACACTCATGAATAAATCAAGACTTCTTATTGCTTCCGATTTAGATGGAACACTTTTAACTGATGATAAAAAAATCAGATTAGAAACTAGATTATTTTTTAGAAAACTTGAAAAACGAGGAAATATTATCGTTTTAGCAACTGGCCGTCCTGTAAGGACTACTATTCCTTTTTATAAAAAACTCAAAATTCATAATCCTATAATTTGTTATAATGGCGCCTATTGTTTTGATCCACTCGATGAAAATTTTAAGGTAATTGACTATCCTATTGAAAAAGATGTTGTGAAGAATAATTATCTTTATATTAAAGAGCATTTTGCAGATGCTGCTCTTTGTGAAAACCTCCACCACATCTATTATGATGGAGAAAAAGAACTTTTTGGTTTCACTTTAATTCGTGATAAAAACGATCCTAAATTTCTTCCAACAGAGATTAAAGGTAGTTTTGAAAAAACAATTGATGAAAATGTTTATTCTTTTATTTTACATGCTTTAAGAACTGATGAAGAATTTGCTCAGGAAATAAAAGAATATGTCAAAGCAAAAATGCCTGGATACATCGTCGATTTTTGGAACGAGAATTGGTATTTTGAAATTCGAAAAGAAGGTGTAAATAAAGCTTCAACTTTAAAAATTCTTCAAGAAAAATTTAATGTAAGCAGTGAAAATATTTTCACTTTTGGCGATAGTACTAACGATGTTGAGCTTGTTCACGAATTTAAAAATGGCTATCGAATGAAAAATTCAAGACAGTGTCTTAAAAAAGAAAATGTCACAATAAAAGACAACAACCATAATGGTGTTGTTTCTACTCTTAAATTAATTTTAAAATCTAGAGATTAACCTCTAAATCTTTTAATAATTCTTTATAGATTTCATCGCATCGCTTTTCAGCAATGGTGTGATCATCTACAACAACTTCAATATAGAATTTGATTTTTGGTTCGGTTCCAGATGGACGGATACAAATGGTGGTTCTATCACTCAAATAATATTTAACTAAATCACCGACTGGAAGCCCACTTATTTCTTCTATCATCTTACTTGCGGTATAGTAACGTTTTTTGTTGAAATAATCTTCAAATTTTGTGACATCTTTTCCGGCAATGATTGTTAATGGATCAAAAATAGCACGATTCATAATTTCTTGCATTTTTTGGGTACCTTTTGACCCTTCTAAATAGATGTTATAAATCTTATTTTTGTGGTAACCATAAGTTTTCCCTAAATTATTGTAAACTTCTACTAAATTTAAACCTTGTCTATGATAGAAAAGAGCCATTTCACAATAAAGCAAGATTGCTTGAATTCCATCTTTATCTCTAACAAATGGTTTTGGAAGACATCCATATGATTCTTCATAACCAAATTCATAGGTTGGTCCATTATGAATTTCATAATAATTTATTCGATCACCAATATATTTAAATCCGGTTAAAACTTGTTCAGTTTTAAGTCCATAATGAGTGGCAATTTCTTTTCCAAGTTCACTAGTAACGACAGTATTAAACATGATTCCGTCCTTACTTAATGTACCTTTCTTTTTTCTTTCGCTAAAAAGATAATCCATTAAAATTGCAGCAGATTCATTTCCAGTTAAAAGGGCATATTCGCCTTTTTTAGTTTTGCAAGCAAGGCCAACTCTATCCCCATCTGGATCAGTCATACAAATTAAATCGGCATCGATTTCTTTAGCAAGTTTAATTGGTTCAATAAATGATCTTGGATCTTCTGGATTTGGAGAAAGTGTCCCACTAAAATCTGGATCTGGTTTAACTTGACTTTCAACAGGATAGACATCATAGCCACAATCTTTAAAGACTCGCATTGCATTTACATAGCTTGTTCCATGATTTGGAGTATAAACAATTCTGAAATTAGTTTTGTCTAAATCTTTATTTTCTTGGATACTTTCAACAAGTTTTACATAAGTATCATCGACTTCTTTTTCTAAAATAACTTGTTCTCCTCTAATATTTCCTTGAGGAGTTTCAACTTCAAGTTCATTAGGAAGTTTATTAATTATTCTAATTAATGGATCAATTTTTGTAGGAGTCATTTGACAACCAGTTTCATCATAAACCTTAAATCCATTATATTCTTTTGGGTTGTGTGAAGCGGTAATCATTATACCAGCGTCGCATTTTTTATATCTAACAGCATATGAAAGTTCTGGTGTTGGTCTTAAAGAATCGAATAAATAAGTTTTAATCCCCATTTGATTTAAAATATCACTACACTCTAAAGCAAATTCTCTTGAAAAATGTCGATTATCATGCGAAATTGCTACGCCTTTTTCTCTTGCATGTTGATGGAATTCTTTTAAATAAATTCCAAGGGCAACGACAACTCTTTTAATTGTAAAATAATTCATTCTATTGGTACCAGGCCCAAGAATCCCTCTTAAACCACCAGTTCCAAATTCAATATCTTTAAAAAACGCAGCATCTTTTGTTTCATCATCCATCGCTTTTAAAATTTCTTTATCTTCTTTGGAAACTTTATCACTAGCTAACCAACGATTATAATTTTCAATTGTTTTTGCTTCCATGAACTTTCTCCTTTTTTGCTATCTTTATTTTAGATTATAAATAAAATTTATACTATTGAGAATTTTTTCTTCTTTCTGGGGAAGTTTAGCAACAAAAACCTTATTTGATAAATAAGATAATTCGCCTTCTATAGTTAAAAATTTAAGTTTGTATGCATGTAAAAATTGATTTGCAAACTTAAATTTTTTATAAAATTCTTTATTAAAAGCAAAATCTCCATATTTTGCATCGCCAACAAGAGGATGATTGATTGAGGAGAAATGTACCCTTATTTGGTGAGTTCTACCGGTTAAAAGGTGAATTTTTACAAGAGATACTTCGTTATTTGAGTCAATTACTTCATATTCTGTGATGGCTTTTTTAGCACCATTTGCAAGACTTTCAACTCGCACAAGTTTTGTTGAACTATCTTTTAATAACGGTTTATCAATCATTCTAGATTTTTCTTTAATATTGCCAACCACCAAAGCAAGATAGTATTTTTCGATTTTGTCACGAGTTTTAAAAAGTTCAAAAAGTTTTTGAGAAGCACTTAATGTTTTTGCAAATATGCAAATTCCACTGGTATTTCTATCAAGTCGATGGACAGGAGATGGCATAAAAGAAATACCATCATTTGAAAATTCGCCTTTATTATATAGATAACTTCTTACATAATTTGTTAAGGTCTGGTCTTTATTATTTTCGTCTTCAACAACTAGCATTCCGGCTTTTTTATTTATAATAATGATGTTTTGATCCTCATAAACAATATCTAAATCAACTTTTAAATCTTTAATAAACGTTGGTTTATTAAAATCTTCAATTTGAGCATCACTAATATATATTTCTAAAAGATCTCCCTTTTTTAAAATATAGTTTTCTTTTACCCAATGACCATTAATTTTGACATCCTTCTTTCTAAAAGTCTTATATATAAATGATAAAGGGGCTTTATTAAAATATTTTCTTAAAAATTTATCTACCCTTTGATTTTGATTTTCGCTAGTAATTTTAATTGCCTTCATAGGTTATAATTTATCACAATTAGGGTGTTTTTATAGAATTTTTTTGATATAATTATTTTCGTTCAAAACGGAGAAATACCCAAGAGGCTGAAGGGGCGGGCTTGGAAAGCTCGTAGGTCTGTAACAGGACGCGAGGGTTCAAATCCCTCTTTCTCCGCCACGATTGATTGTCAAGACACGTACGAAAAAAGTGCGTGTTTTTTCTTATTTTTTTGAAGATTTTAACATATTCACTATTTCTAGGACACCTGGTTGAGAATCATATAGGGTTACTCTTTAAACCCCTTATAAAAACTAGACAGACACGAGGGTTAAACCCACGTACCCAGTTTGAAATTAGTCTTTTAAATTCTCAATTTATATTTTACATTTGTGAGGTTTTTATCGGACATTTATGAGGTTTTTTATCGGACATTTGAGAGATGTATGCTTCAAATCCGCTGTCTCCCGGCACGATTGATTGTCAAGACACGTATGAAAAAAGTGCGTGTTTTTTTCTTTTTAGTTTTATAAATATAATAAACACCCACCGTTTTAAGGATGAGTGCTTATTTGTTTTTGATAAAACTGAATTACATTAATTTTCTAAACATTTCCACCACTTGTTCGTGAGTTGCTTCTCTTGGGTTGCCTGGATAACATGCATCGGCAAGAGCGTCTTTTGCTAAAGCATCTAAATCAGACTCTTTGATTTCTTCGCATCTAGTTGGAATGCCGACATCAACTGAAAGTTGTCTAACTGCTTTAATGGCGGCGTCTCTATATTCTTCTTGGCTCATTTCATCAACGCCTTTAACACCGAACACTCTAGCGATTTCACGATACTTTTCACCAGTATAGTCTCTATTGAACTCCATAGAGATTGGTAATAACATCGCACAAGCTTTGCCGTGAGGAACATCGTAATATGCAGATAATGTATGCGCCATAGCGTGGTCAATACCTAAACCGACATTAGAGAATCCCATACCAGCAACATATTGGGCTAAAGCCATGTTTTCGCCACCTTTATCTTCTCCCGCTACTGAACCTCTTAAGTTTTTAGCGATTAATTCAATAGCTTTGATATGGAACATATCACTTAATTCCCATGCAGCTCTTGTTGTATATCCTTCAATAGCGTGAGTTAAGGCATCCATACCAGTGAAAGCTTTTAATGATTTTGGCATCGAAGACATCATGTCTGGGTCAACAACTGCCACTACTGGCATATCATGTGGGTCAACACAGACGAATTTTCTCTTCTTTTGGACATCAGTAATAACATAGTTAATAGTAACTTCTGCTGCTGTACCTGCTGTTGTGGCAACTGCAATAATTGGCAAACAAGGATGTTTAGTTGGTGCAACACCTTCTAAAGATCTAACATCTTCAAATTCTGGGTTAGTAATGATTATACCAATTGCTTTAGCGGTATCCATTGAAGAACCACCACCAATAGCGACGATGCTATCAGCCTTAAATTCTTTAGCAGCCCTAACGCCGGATAAAACATTTTCAATTGTTGGATTTGGTTTGATTTCGGTGAATAATTGATAATTCACTTTTGCATCATCGAGTAAATCTGTAACTTTTTTAGATACACCAAATCTGACTAATGATTCATCAGTGCAAACTAATACTCTTTCAAATCCTCTCGCTTTAATTTCCGGAACAATGTTCAAAATTGCACCATGACCATGATATGAGGTCTCGTTTAACATAAATCTGTTTGACATACTTTTGCCCTCCTATTTTTTATGTCATTATCTTTTAGATAAGATTTCTTTTTCATATTCTCTAACTTCTTCAAACATTTTAGCATCACTAACCATGTTTTGTCTTGTTAGATACTCATCCCATACTTCACCCCAAGGTAAAGTTTTTAATTCTTCTTGAAGCGCTAATACAGCGGTATGGTCACCTTTATCTTGAAGTTCTTTTAATCTATCCCATGGTATTAAAAGTGCCTTTAATAACGCCTTTTCCATATTTCTTGCACCAATAACCATTGCAGCAATTCTATTGATAGATGCATCGAAATAATCTAAGCCAATATAACTTCTTTTTAATCCATCACATTTTACTAATTCGTCTGCCACATCTTGAAGATCGTCATTGAGTTTTAAAACGTGATCACTATCCCATCTGACTGGTCTAGAAACATGGAAAGCTAATTTATTATAGAAGCAGTACATGCTAGAAATCTTATCAGCAACATTTTCAGTTGGATGGAAATGCCCAGTATCTAATAAACAGCAAATATTTCTACTAGCAGCGTAATTCAAATAAAATTCATTGCTACCAGTTGTATAAGACTCTACCCCAATACCAAACACTTTTGATTCAACAGAAACATCCATCACTCTTTTATCATATTTATAACCCGCAAGTATTTTGTCTAAAGAATCTTTTAATCTCATTCTTGGACCTAATCTATCGGCAGGAACATCCTTTAAACCATCAGGAATCCAAATGTTCATCAATGACTTTTGTCTTAGTTCTTTTCCAAACATTTCTGTGATTTTTAAGCCATTTATGCAGTGTTTTATCCAGTAATTGCGGACTTTTTCATCTGGAGAAGATAAAGAAAGGCCATCCACTAACATTGGGTGGGAGAAGATAGTTGGATTATAATCTAAACCTAAGCCTCTCTCTTTTGCGTATTTAACCCATTCTTTAAATTGTTCTGGTCCGACATCACATCTTTCCACAATCATTCCAGTTTGATAAATTGCGTGAAGATTAATCTTCTTGCTACCTGGAATAAAGCTAAGAGCAAAATCTAAATCTTGAGTTAACTCTTGGAAATTTCTCGCTCTACCTGGATAATTTCCCGTGGTTTGAATTCCGCCCGTTAAATCTCCATCTCCTTCAAAGCCTTTGACATCATCAAGTTGCCAACAATGGAGAGATATTTTTGTTTCTTTGAGCTTTCTTAATGCTTCAAATACATCCACTCCATAAGATGCATAAATTTCTTTGATTTGTTTTCTCATAATCCTTTACTCGCTTTCATTTGTATTTTTATATTTCCTAACGCAGTCGCTTCAATCGGCAACGCGATAACTTCTAATTTTGTATATTCTTTAACTAACTTATTGAGGAAGATATTACGCGCTCCACCACCAACTATATAAATGCTCTTATATTTCTTTTTGGTCACTTCTTCTAATTCATCAATAGCTTTTTTATAACAAAGCGCTTGAGAATGATAGATAGAGGCGAATAGATCAATATCTGTTGAAGGAGGATTATCTTTAAGGAGATTTAATATTGCCTCTTTCATATTAATAGGGGCGTTTAAACTCGAGTCGTTGACATCAAATGTTTGATGGTAAGTTGAATTTGATATAAGGCTGTCCACTGTTTTATAGTTCAAACCCGTTTCTTCTTTTACTCTATTAGCTAAATACATACCCATGATGTTTTTCAAAAACCTGATATAGCCCACTCCACCTTCATTTGTGTAATTGGCTTTTAAAGATTCATTAGTAATAATTGCCTCTTTTGACTTAATGCCGAGTAAGGACCAGGTTCCACTAGAAAGAATGATACTTTCATCTGGGATATCAACCGCTTCAAACGCACTTCCTGTATCATGAGAAGCACATAAATATACTTTGCAGTTTCCTCCCACTTGCTTTTGTATATTAGGCAATAATTCGCCAACATAATCACCTGGTTGATTAATCTTACCAAATAGTTTTCTTGGGAAATTCAATTTATCCAAAGTCGGATAATCATAATCTTTGGTTAAAGCGTTTAATAATGCTCCTGTTGATTCATTAGTGTATTCATGGGTTTTAACACTAGTTAATTTATAGATGAAATAACTTGGAAGCATTAAATAATCAGTTGCTTCATCTAATCGACCACTTTTCAAATCATCGTAAAGTTGATAAATGGTGTTAAATGATGCGAATTGAATGCCTGTGTTTTCGTATAGTTTCTTAAAAGAAACTATTTTATGAACTTCTTCGCTCGCTTTAAAACATCTTCTATTTCTATAAGCATAAAATGGAGGAATTTCTATATCCCCATTCATCAAAACATAATCGACTCCCCATGTATCTATAGAAAGGGATTCAATATTTTTATATTTGTTAAAAGCAATTTTGATACCTTCTAATATTTCTTTATAGAGCCTTGGAATGTCCCACACTAAACCATGGGGAGAATTATCCATTCCGGTTTTAAAACGATGAACCTCATCAGTGATTATTTCTCCGTTTTCTAGATGACCGACAATATGTCGACCACTACTGGCTCCTAAATCAATAGCAAGGTAGTATTTCATTTTATTTTTCTTCAATGACTCCAGGCATCATTTTTAAATTCCAAAGTTTGGCTAAGCCAATAATTACTTCATCTGGAATTTCGTTGACTACATGACCTAAAGTTAACATATATATTTGCGCAGTTTTTTCCACGGTTTCAATTAAGCCAAATGCTTCATCAATATCATTTCCTGCTCCATAGATGCCATGGTTTGTCCAAGAAACGATTCTATGTTCTTTCATTTTATTAGCAGTGGCGTCACCAATTTCGTTAGTGCCACAAATCATACATGGTAAAACGCCAATCCCTTCTGGAAAGACAACAACAGCCTCAGTATTTGATTTCCATAATTTACGTGTAAAGATGACTTCATCAGTTGGTAAACACGCACCCATACAAATGGTGTATGTTGGGTGAGTATGCATAATTACTCTATTATTGGGATTAACTTTTAATCTTACTGCATGACTCATCAAATGAGCGGGGAATTCACTAGTGAATTTGCCACCACTTCTATATCCCCATAATAAATGAGCTACTTCACCATTATTATCTATTTTTACTAATCCTAAATTTTCTTCAGGATCTTTAATGACATTTTTGAAATATTTGCCAGTTCCCGTGACTAAGAAATACTTGTTTCTTGTAATTTCATCAGCCTTAAATCCTAATGGGATATCTCTAATATATTTATCAATAGGAAAATATTCTCTTACATATTCTTCATCGATGAGATATGAAATATTGCCACCATTTCTTTCATCCCATCCTTGACGATACATATTGCTAGTGATTTCACTAACTTCTTTCACAAATTTTGAATCGATAAAATTTTTCATTTTAGTCACCCACTATTTTTAATAAATCTGATAATACAGCTATTTTATATTTTGCTTTTTGATGTGCACAAGCATCACCAATTGCCACTGGAATAAATCCACCCGCAACAGCGGCGTCAATACCGGCAAAGGCATCTTCGACAACAATGCATTCTTTTGGATCTAAACCAATTCTTTTCGCGGCAATTAAAAATACTTCTGGATCAGGCTTGCTATTTTTAATATCTGTGCCATCCGCAATTGCGTTAAATGCATTGAGTAAACCAACTCTTGATAAAATCAATTTGGTATTTTTGCTAGATGAACCAATGGCGATTTTAATACCTTGAGATTTCAATTCATCTAATGTATCTCTCACATCGTTGTTTACAAATTCTGGAGTTAATGTATTTAGTAATTCGCGATAGGTGTTATTTTTTTCTTCAGCAAAAGCAAGTTTTTCTTCTTCGCTAAATGTATATCCTTCAAGAACTATATCTAAAGAGGCCATTCTACTGACACCTCTTAAACGATTATTTTTTTCTCGATCAAATGGGATTTTTAATCGGTCAGCCAGTTTCTTCCAAGCTTGGTAATGAAAGTCATCTGTAGATAAAATCACTCCATCTAAATCAAAAATTACACCTTTAATCATTTTTGTTATCTCCAATGAAATATTTTCTTAATAAATATGAAGGGGTACAGCTCCATGCGTGGCAATAGCTCAAGACGGCCTTACCACCATATGGGCTTTCATCTTTGTTCTTCGGATTAAATAATTCATAGAAAGTATCTGCCCCATCATTAACCATCGCGCCCCAATATTCATCCATAGTTAAACGAGCATCTTCTAATAAACCGCATTTAATCAAGGCTTCAATGTAATAGTGATACATATATGGTGTCACTATTTCTTCATATTTTATAGATTTTAAATTTTTAAGAATTTGTTGATTCTTTTCTTTAGAAAAATCGTTAGCAAGAATCATCCAAACGTTACTCGTCAAAGAGATTTGTCTATCTTTACCACTGACATATACTCCGAGTTTTTCATCATAAAAATATTTAGAGGCTTCAAGCTTTCTTTTTTGGTCTTCTATTAATTGTTTGGCGTCTTTTCCAGTAGCTTTATATAGTTCAATTAAATCTTTTAATGCCACTAAATAAACTCCTTGAGCACCACATTGTTTATTTAATCTTAAGTTCCAATCTAAAAAGCACCATCCCAAAACATCACTATCATTAACTATGTCGTTATTAAAATTATTTTGAGCGAGTTCAATTTGTTTAGTGGCGGTTGGCAATAAATCTATTACTGTTTTTAAATCATTTGTGTGTTTAAAGTAATCGTTTAAAGTGGATACATAAAGCAAGGAATAATCAAACATAAATGTATCGTCTCCAACGACTTTTGGACTAGTGAAAACGCACGCCGGCACTCTTCCATCTTTATCCGCTACTCCAGCAAATAAATAAAGGCATCTTTTCACTAAGTCATAATTCTTATAGGTGTAGTAATTAGTTAATGCTTGTAATCTTAAATCACCAAGCCATAATCGACGATCTCTTTTAGGTCCATCTTCAAATTCGTATTGCATGCATTCATGAAGTGTTAATAAAGCTACTCTATCGATATTCTTTTCTAATGAATTATTACCAACGCAGTTCACTTTAACGTTATTTGAAGAAACAGCATCTAAGCGAGTGCCTTTTAAGATAACTTTATATTTACTAGAAGAAGCAATTAATTCGATTTTGACATAACGAAAAGCATATCTTCTTTTTAGTTTTAATAAGGTTGGTAAAGTATCTAAATGAATTAATTCTTCTTGAATCCAGCTTTTAGAAATCCAGCCATGATATTCTTCAGAATTTTCATTTAATTCATCTTTATGCTCGCAAAATTTTATTTTTAATAAAATAGGTGCATCGACTGGTGAACCTTCAAAATCTAAATCAAGCGATAAAAATCCTGTGTAATGAGAAGAAAAATCAATAACGAAAGGTTGACCATTTTTTAATTCATCACAAAAATCTTTACTTAAAAAAGTGTGAATTAATTCCGATTTTAATTGCTTAGCAATATTTAATAATCTTTTGTTCATTATAATCTAGTATCCCATTTCCCACAGTAAGCATCAACTGGGCTCACTCCTTTAAATTTAGAATCACCCATTAATTTTTCAATTAATTTATCAAGAATAATATCGGTGCTTCCATAAGTATTAATGTATGTTTTCACTCTTGGTACATCTAATAGATGATATGGATTTTCTAAAGAGACGAAAATCGTTGGGACGCTATTGATATAAGTAGGGACATTTGCCCCCATTGGTTGAGCCCATTCAATTCTCACCACTGTTTGGTTGCTCTTAGTGGCCATGTTGGCTGAATAAATAATTAAGTCATAATTATTCTTAATTTCTTCTGATGAAGCCATCATTCCTTCAAATCCTGGCTTTGGAACAAATTTAGTAACTTCAAAGCCTTTTTCTTTAAGTTTATCTATAAAATGGTTATTAGCGCTGACATCAATGCTAAAACCCATTTGTCCTTCACCAGATTCAATCGCATAGAACAATACTCTTTTATACTTATTTGGATTAATTGGTAAAACGTTTTGAATATTCTTTACCAAAGTAATGGATTGATCCGCTACTTCGTAAGAGACTTTTTTATTATCAATATTTCCCACTACTTCATTAATATTATCTAAAGTTGGAATCATTCTATCTTTACGGAGTTTTAACGATGCTTTCAAAGCTAATACTTTTCTTACCGCATCATTTAATCTTTCATCAGTAATGATACCTTCTTCGTATCCTTTTTTCATGAATGAAAAATCTTCTTCAAGGTTTTTAGTGAATAAGAACATATCACACCCTGCAGCAATGGTTAAAGGAACTAACTTCCTTCTTTCCATAGCGATATTTAATCCCGCCATTGTCGTGGAATCTGTAATCACTAAGCCATTGAATCCTAATTTTTCTTTTAATAAACCAGTGACTATTTCTTTAGAAATGGTCGCAGGTAAAATCTCTTCATCCTTTAAAGATGGATTAAGAAGTTTGGAATAATGAGGAAGCATAATGTGCCCAACCATCACGGTTTTAACACCGGCTTCAATACAACTTCTATATATTTGACCATAGCTATTATCCCATTCTTCGACGGTTAAAGAATTGATTGAGGTCACTAAATGTTGATCTCTTTCATCAACTCCATCGCCAGGGAAATGTTTAGCGCATCCTGCTAAACCATGTTTTTGTAACGAATTAATATAATTAACGCCACATTCTTTGACCATATTTTTATCAGAGCCAAAAGTTCTGGTGTTAGTAATTGGATTTCTAAAATTTAAATCGATATCAACAATTGGGGCAAATGACCAATTGACTCCACAGGCTTTGCCTTCTTTACCGCAAATATCACCTAAAATAGATGCATATTTAGGATTATTAGTCGCAGCAATTGCTAATTCGGCACCTAACTTAGTTCCGCTTGTGGAAACCCCGTTTCCTCCGGCTTCCAAATTCGCAGAAATGAGCATTGGAATCTTGGAGTTATTTTGTAAATATCTAACTGTTTTAACGATTTCTTCATTAGGCATAACTCGGCACATAATGCCACCTATTTTCAAAACGTTTGCTAAATAGCCTAAATATTGCTCATCGCTTGAATAAGCGATTAAACAAAATAATTGTCCAATTTTTTCATCTAAAGATAAACTGGATAGAGTTTTTTCCACCCAATCAACATCTTCATCATTTAAATAAAATGGTTTATTCTTGAGGCTTGTCATCACTTTCACCTCTATTTTTCTTTTCTTTATATTGTTTTATTAATCTTTTAATAAGCGTTCCGTTAACTAAATCTTTACAAGTTTGTTCATTGTTTAAGAAGATTAAGAATCCCACTAATAGAACGGCAGTAACGATTGATTGAATACTGGCAGTAATGGTTTTGGTGTTAAATAAAGCAAACATCGAGCTTAATAAGCTAATACAGATAGCCGCGATTAGATAGCCAATCTTTTCATTGGTGTATTTTCCAATATAGCCACCAATAAACATTGGTAAGAAAGCGACAAACATAATACCGATTGAACCGAAGTTCAATAATGAAGTGTTGATTTGGTTACCAGGGAGGACTTGTAAAAAGCCAACTGTACCCATAAGTGCTCCACAAATTGCGTAACAAATAATCGCATTAGGGATTTCTTTAATACCGGTATTTACAGAAATATTTTGTCCAGCTCTGAGAGCTTTGTAGTTATAGCCAAATTTAGTATGATCAAAGACCAAATAAATAATTATTAAAGCAACAGCGATAATAATAAGATGAATCCACCATCCTTCTCTAAAGAAAGTCATTGATTCATTAGATGTTTCAGTGGTGATATATCGACCACTATTAATCATATAAATAATGCCTTCGAAAACAAGGGTGACACCTAAAGATGTGATGATTGGAGGAAGCTTTAAAGAAACATATAAAGTACCAGATAAGGCACCTAAAACTGCACCAACAAGGATGGAGATTAATAACATAACAGGAGCACTTGCTCCACTACCAGCTAACATTGCGTAGGTAATTTTTGCAGCAATTACAGAAGATAAGGTTGATAAAGATCCGATCGAGAAATCAAATCTACCACTACCTAAGTTTATAGATAAAGCAATCGTTGTTAAAAATACGACAGCCGTATATCTAGTAAAGCCATAAAATGAAACATCAGTAGTTAAGATCATTTGTCCACTTGATAAACAAACAATCAAAACAGCCACAACAACAATGAGAGGAATACTAAATATCCCTAATGCTTTTTTACCGATTTCTTTTGCTTTTGTATTTCTTGAAATCTCTTCCATAAGAATTACCTCCGGAATGTTAACTATAGCGATTGCTATGCAGGAAAATCCCCGCATAGCAATCATGAAAATAGTATTTCTTATAATCTTGGTGTTCTATCTAATTCAACAGCAGTTTTGAAACTATCGAAGGAAGCTCCCACTAAAGTATCTAAGATGGTCTTGTTGAAAATAGGATTAGAAACAGAATCTGCTGCTTGGAATTTTTCGAATTCAGCAGAGCTCTTAGCGGTCCAATAGCCTTGGCTAATTGAGAAAGCTTCGCCGTTATTTCTAATGGCTTTGCCATCAATTGCTGATTTGATTGCGGCAAAGATTGGTCCTAATGATGATGAATATTTACCTGCTAAGTATTTTAATGAACCATTTTTCATGTGGTTGCCGTTAGCAGTTGTGAATGAATCAATATCAGAATATTCGAGGTGTGCGCCATCTAACATATCAGCAAAGAATGTTGTGGTCATACCAACAGATAAGAATGCATCTGGTTCAGCAGCAATAATTTCGCCAACTCTAGCAAAGATTGCGCCTTCGCCGTCAAAACCAGCACAGTAATCAATTGTTACATCACCAGCGATATTAGCAGCATCAAATTGAGCGCCATCACCAAAGACTGTGTAAACGATATTTTGTCCAGTTTGACCTTTATAGGTATCGCCTAAACCAGTTAATAAACCAGCCATACGATATAAGTGCATTGGGTTTGGAATGAATGCGCCATAAACGCCAACTTTGGAAACTTGCTTAGTTTCTTTATAATATTGACCCATTGCTAAGCCTGTATTATATTCGGTGACCATATCTGGACCGATTTGACCAACAAAGTATTCAAGTTTTTTGCTAGCGTTGAAGTCTTCATCTGACATCATACCGCTACCGATTGCGAAGTAAACTTTGCTATCGTTACATAATTTTGCAAGATCACCACGGTTCTTATCAGCCATATCAATGATTGCTTTACAATTTTGGCCAATAAATGTTTCTGCTTGAGTTCTTGCTTGTTCAGCAGATTCGATTGCTGGAGAATAAACGAATTCATAGTTGTATTCTTTTGCAACGTATTGTTGTAAATAGTTCTTGAAGCCTAATGCTTCATCGCCACTTGCATCAGCGACTAAAACACCAACCTTCACAGTTTTGTTGCCACCGCCACAAGCGGCAAGGGCCATACCTACTCCGGCCACCGCGATAGCAGTGACGCCTTTAATGATTTTTGAAATCTTCATAATTTCTTTTGCATAAACATATTGTACTTATGCCATGCGTTTCCTTTCTTAAGATTTTAGTTGCTAGTACAAAGCAACGTTTATTTTGTCCACCAAAGTGGTTAAAACCTATCTTGGTAAGTTTTTCGAACGGTAGTTAATACTTGCAACAAAGACAATTGCAAGGAAGAAAATACCGCTGATAACTTGGACTAATCCATCTCTTACGCCTTGCATAGATTGGAATAAGATAAATAGGATATTAGTCATGATGTTGTAAGAGAATCCACCGATGAGAGCAGAATAAATTCTACTTCTAGCTCCACCATTAATTGGCATGCCACCAAAGACAATAGCAATGAACACTGACATACCAATGCTACTAGCAGTTGTGGTTGATACTGTATGAGCATAAACAACTGTCATCGAGCTGCCTAAGCCAACACCTAAACCTGCTAAAGCAAAAGCGATAACACCAAATAACGAAATGGAAATACCTGTTAATTTGGCGCATTTTTCATTTCCGCCTAAGAATTTTTGTTTTCTACCCACTTTTGTGAAGTTGAAAATAAACACCATCACCACCATAAAGACGACTAGCAAAGCGATTTTAAATGCTGGAGTGTCTAAAGGTGCTAATTTGTCTATTAGTTCAGCTGGTAAAGTGATGCTATAAGAAGTACCACTTGCGCTACCTTGAGATTGAATTAAGAATGTCGCTACAGCTGTTAAAACAGATAGCATAGCAATTGTGGTAACGAACATTGGAAGATGGAATACACTAGCGATTAATGCATTTAATAAAGAACAGCCAACCGCCACTACGACGCAAACAATAAATAGGAGGGCAACGCTACCAGTAGCTTTGTAAGCTAAAGTACCAACAACTGCCGAAAACAAAGCGTTCGCACCTAAAGATATATCGAATTGGCCAAGAGTAAATATAAATATCGCGCCAGTTGCCACTAAAACAAGAATCAAAGATTGATTTAATAAGGATTTTAAGTTCATCATCACGTTATAGTCGTTAGCGTTCAAAATGATAATGTAAGCAACAAATAGCAAAATGAGTGCTAATAAAGGAAGTAAAGTAATGACTAGCTTTTTGACTTTATATTTATCGAATTTAGGTTTTTTATTTTCCATAACTTGTTCCATAAAAGCACTCCTTAAATCATGTAGCCGATGATTTCGGCATCGCTCAAATCTTTGCTTCTCAAGAATTCTTTGTTGATTCTTCCGTCTTTCATAATGATTAAACGATCACTCATACCCATTAATTCTGGTAATTCTTCAGAAATAATAATGATGGTTTTTCCTTCTTTTTTTAGCTTATACATTAATTGATACATTGCTTGTTTGACGCCGATGTCCACTCCACGTGTTGGGCAATCTAAAACTAAAATCTCGCTGCCACAACCAATCCATTTGCCAAAAACAACTTTTTGTTTATTGCCACCTGAAAGAGTTTGAACGACTTGGGAGCTATCAGAACACTTAATTAGCAAAGAATCAATTTGCTTTTTAACATATTCATTTTCTTTAGAAAATAACACTAAAAAATTACCGATTGAGAAAATATCTAAACCCGCAATAGCGATATTGTCTTTAACCGAAGCTGATAAAACTAACGATTCATTATCTCTATCTTTTGAAACATAGCCTATTTTCTTTTTGGTAGCAAAGATTTCATTTCTAATCTTTTCACCATTAATAAGAGCTTGTCCATCATCTAATTTAACAGCCCCAAATAGCGCTTTTCCTAAAGTATGCATACCACAATGTGATAAACCGCCAATACCTAATATTTCACCTTCGTGGGCTTGAAGATTGATATTGTAAATGTGACCATTAACAGTCGCATTTTTTAATTCGATAGTGACTTTTTCTCCATGTGTTGGATCATAATCACTACGATAATAATCACCTTCTAATTCTCTACCAATCATGCTTAATCTAATTTGATCTGGATCGAATTCTTCTTTTTTAAATGTGCGAATTATATTACCATCTCTTAAAACAGTTAATGTGTCACACACTTCCATAATTTCATCTAAGTCATGAGAAATGAAAATAACTGCGCGATTTTCTTCGCGATAACGTTTAATTAATTTATATAAGATTTCTCTGCCGTTTTGTGATAAAGCTGTTGTTGTTTCATCGACAATCAAAATCTCTGGTTCTTTCATAACAACTTTAGCAATTTCCACTAATTTTCTTGATTGGAAATCTAAAGCACCCATCATCATTGCGCTATCGATATTATCAATACCGATGTTTCTTAATACTTCGTTAGCGCGTGCATGTAATTCTTTTTTATTAATAAAACCATATTTTTTAAATTGGTCTAAATTGCCAAGGAATATATTTTCTGCAACAGAAATACCAGCGATTGTTCCACTTTCTTGAACAATCATACCAACGCCTTTTTCTAAGGCATCAATCATGCTTTTAGGAGCCCAGTTTTCGCCTAAATATTTCATGTCACCACTGTCGGCTTTTTGCATACCAGCGGCAATAGATGAAATGGTTGATTTACCAGATCCGTTTTCACCAATCAAACCTAAAACATCACCACGATATAAACTTAAATCAACATTTTTTAAAGCGGTAACAGGACCAAAAGTTTTAGTCATATTAGTGATTTCCAAAATCAAATCACCTTTATTGCGAGTAATGGAATCTGGCATTTTAAGCGCTCCTTTTGTTTTGACGATTTAATTTTAAAATAAGAAGTAAAGAGATATAACTCGCCTGGTTATGGAATTTAATATGGATTTTTATTATTTTTGCAATTACTCGTCCAGCAAATTCAAGACAAAATATTAAGTTTTTGAGTATTATAGGAAAAATATTCTTAAATTATTGATTGTCTATTTAATATATGTTCTTTTTTTGGTAAAATATGTTAAAACATGGAAAATTTTTACGAAATAATCCCCTACAGCAGTGAATTGCCTATCCGTCTAGGATGTTATTATGTCGATGTGTATCAAAACTTTTTATCACATGAAACATCAATTATTTTTGTTCTAGATGGAGGAATCAATGTCTTATATGAAGGGGAATCATACTTTTTAAAACAAGATGATATAATCGTCATAAATGAAAACACCGTGTTTAGTGTGTCTTCTAATAATTCCACCGTTTTAGCTCTTAGATTTAATATGCATAATATATTAAAATCTTACACTAAGCGCGTCAATTTCAAATGCAATTCTTCACTGAGTGAAGATAAGAAAAAATACCATCGCTTAATCAGACTCATCGCACGCTTAATCAAGGATTATTCAGAAAACCCACAAAACGTTTTTGCTCATGTTGCTTCTATTTGTAAAATCTATGATGAACTATGTGTTAATTTTATGTCGGATAAGACAAACCCTAATAGTACGCAAAAGTATCAAGATAGAGTTAGACAAATTATTAATTACATTGATGAACATTATGATCAAAACATCACTTTATCAGCCTTATCTGATGCAATTGGATTATCAGTCCCATATTTATCTAGTTTCTTTGACAAATATATTGGGATGAACTTTCACCAGTACTACACAGAATATCGATTAAGCAAATCAATTGATGAACTGATTTTTACGGATAAAACCATTGAAGATATCTCTTACTCTTGCGGTTTTAATGATGTTCGTTCATTTGTACATTCGTTTAAAAAGAAATATAAAGTGCTACCTAGTGTTTATCGTAAGAAAAATAGGTTCATCAGCGATGATAAAAACGCTTTATCTTACAATGTCGAACGCAAGAACAACAAATATGAAAATAGCCTTGGCACTATTGCTAAATATTTAGATATAAAATATGAAGAAACTGATAAAAATAACGAGGAACATATAAAAGAAATAAATGTTAGCAATATCGACGTTACTTCTCCAAAGGGGCAACTCAAACATAACTTTAAGATATTTACCTCAGTATCAAGAGCAAAAGAGTTGCTGTATGCTGATGTTCAAGAGATGTTAAGGGAGCTGCAGAAGAAAGTAGGATTTAAATATATTAAATTCCACGGCATATTATCTGATGACATGCTTGTATATAAAGAAGATTATAAGGGGAATCCAACCTATAGTTTTGTATTTATAGATAAGGCTTTAGATTTTATTATATCGATTGGATTAAAACCACTTATTGAGTTTACTTTCATGCCTAAGGATTTAACTAACGAGAACGCTCATAGTGTTTTTGCTTCTAAGTTTTATATAGGTGAGCCAAAAGATTATGACAAATGGGCTGATTTAATTAGAAAACTAATGTTACATCTTATTGATAGATATGGAATTAGAGAAGTGAGAAGTTGGCTTTACTGTGCTTGGAATGAGCCAGACACTACTACTTCATTATTCGGCTTTAAAAATGATGAAGATTATTATAAGTTATACAAATTAACTTATGACATTGTAAAAGGCTATTCTTCCCAATGTCAATTTGGTTCTCCTTCAATTATTTTCTCTTACAAAGTATATCAAGATTGGATTAAGAAATTTTTAGATTATTGTTTTAACAATAACTGTAGACCTGATTTTATTAATATCCACTACTACGATAATGACTTTACTATTGATAACATTTCCGCCCATTCTCCAGCCAATCCATCACATGGTAGATTGAATATGGATTCGGAATCTTTTAATAAAGCAATTGTGGACATTAAAAAATACATGAACGATTTAGGTGTTGGAGAACTACCTATTTATCTAACAGAATGGAATCTAACAGTCTCGCATCGTAACTTATTAAATGATACGGTCTTTAAATCATGTTATTTAGCGAAAAATTTATTAGAAAACTATGATCAACTAGATAGCTTTGGATATTGGGTGTTAACTGATTTAATTGAAGAAACTCAACCATCAATGTCGGAATTCCATGGAGGTTTAGGCTTATATACATATCATCAGATTAAAAAGCCCCACTTCTACATTTTTGAATTTTTAAATACATTAGGTAATTCTTTTATTGATAATGGGCCTGGATATTTTGTCGCTAAAAAACATGGTTGCATCCAAATCATTCTTTATAATTACGAGCATTTCAATCACCTATTCGCCTCAGGTGAGACTTACGATATGACCTATTTAAATAGATACACTCCATTCTCTAATTTAGGGAAGATGAAAGTATCATTAATGCTAGAAGGCTTTACTGCCAGAAAATGTCATATCGTTGAAAAAATAGTCAACCAAAAGCATGGATCCGCATTCGATGAATGGGTTTCAATGTCCGCTCCTAAAATTGATGAACAAATCATCGAATATTTAAAGAGTATTTGTATTCCTAAAATGAATACTAAAGATGAAGAAATAATTAATGGAAAAATAAATATTTCAGCAACACTTTCACCATTAGAAGTACGTCTAATTGAGATTCACTATTAGTGTAATTTTGACTAGAGGGTAATCATATATTCTTTTTTATGTATGTGTATCAACAATTGGACTTTAACGTCCGTATGTGTATCGACAATTGGAGACATCATCGATTGAATAGACACGTACATAAAAGTGCGTGTTTTTTCTTATTTTTGAGCGTTTTTCACTATATTTTGTCTGGTAAATACAACTTTATTCAATTTGTAACTGGACACATAAAAACCCCGTGAAAATTTGGACGGACACGAGGTTTAAACTTTTTTTATTATTTTGCTCTATAATTAGCCTTCAAGCCATTCTATTTTGTCTAGAATATCCTTAAGTGCTTCGCCAGCAAATAATGGTTCGTTCATGAGTTTTTGATATGCTTCATCATTGGTGTTACCGACAACTTCTATCCATTCTTTGATGCGATATTCTTTTTTCTCAAATAGACCAATAACATATTTTTTGTCATATGCTTCAATGTGATATCTTTGACCTTTATAAGAAATAACAACTTCTCTATATCTCAAATTATCCATTGAGCTTTCGAATTCGTCTTTATCGATTAATCCATTCATCTTTGATGACTCCTTTCAAATATTTTCCATACTTTTTATAGTCTCTTCTATTAAAAAGCCTCGTTGTGGTAGGATCGCCATGATATTTTGAACCCTTCCAGTGATGGATGTGCAATGTTGGCTTATCGCCAAATTTTTTATGAACACCATAATCAATGTCAACAACTGGATGACCGGAATAATCATATACTCTTAATTGATGAAATGTGCCATTTTTATCCTTAAGAATATACGCTGTCCCTTTAGTATGAGAAATGTCTGGCAACTTATTATGATGCTTCCCGCTACCTTGATATTCTAAAACCTTGGTGTTATTAACAATATCAACACATTTATATTGAGATGGCAAACTCCAATGCGCCTGCCCTAACATTCTACCACGGCTACCCATTGTTTTGTAACCTCTCGTAGAGTCTTTGTGAATAACTCTTGTAGTAACGAATGTTTGAAAGTGAATCTAATTCCTTAATGTGAGGACCACAAATAAGAATCGTAACAGGAGATTTTCTCTTATTTAATTCAAAAACCCCCTTTATAAATGTCTCTTTAGCAGATTTGCATTCGCCTTTAAGACATCCATTAGATGAAACCGCAATAACAGAATGATGTGGCAAACCATCAAAACACCATTCAAATGATTCTTCGTTTGTCCAGCTAGCTACAGGAATGGCGAGTATTTTTTCTCTCTCCATCATGTAAACCGATATGCGGTTTCTTTGAACGTTATAGATGTTATCCGTCAATAGCAGGCCGTTCATTACAGAATAGTCAGCGGCAATAACACCCTTGGCTTGTTTTAGAAGCGGAAGATATTTTTCTGGGTTCTTCCAAAACCTTTCAATCACAACATCGTTATTAAACATATCTATCCAATATTTGGATAATTTGTCGCGATATTTAGATGAAAGCATCTCGGAAAATGAAATAACTTCATCTTCTTTTGGTAGGTCTTTTACTACCACTGTTTTTAATTTGAGTAATTGATATTTACCAATGAATTCAGCGCCATACCAATAATGTGCTTTAAAATGGTCTATTATCGGATCACCAGTTTTTAACTTCTCAAGTTCAAGTATAGGTTTACGTTCTACAACGCCAATTTTTTCAATGTCGTCGCATTGTTCGGATATTGGTTCCTCTAATAATATATTTGACATATTTACATGTCCTTTCTCCTACAGAAAAGATGTAGGCACTTTGTTTTGGACATGCTAATATATACTTGGCTACGTGCTTCGAGCATGTCCACAATCGTGACCAGTTCCAGTGGTTACGATTTTTTTTAGCTTTTGCTCCTTGTGGCATCAAATTCTCCTTTCAACTGCAATAATCTTCTTTTTTAATGTTCCATATTGTTGTCCTCCTTATCTGGTCTAACAAAAATATTTAAATCATATAGTCTATAAAGAACCGGATTATAATTAATACCATACATGTTCGCTAACATAGCGATATGTTTCTTCATAAATGGTTTAAATTCAATTGGTTCTTCGGGAATATTCTTATAACGCATTGATTTAAAGAACGCCTTTTTAATAACATCTCTAGGCATAATAACAGCCGCACATAAATAATTGTTTTGTCTTTCAATGATATCTCTATCACTCATTTTAGAATTCCAATAAGTTTTTTCTAATGATTTGGAATCGCATATTTGAATGATGCTTTCTGGATGATCTTTAAAATATTCTTGGTCTTTAATCCAATGACAATTTTCATGAGTGCAAACAAATATTTCTTTCTTTTTGTATTTCTTTTTCTCTACAAGAATATTGTTAATAACAATTGTTCCCTTTTTGAATAATTCATAGTGTGGCTTATCTCCTTTTTGAAAAGTTCCTTTGTCCCAAACAGGGAATTTCTCATCAGCAAAGAAAATAAGACCTAGAAGTTGTTCATTTGGCGATATATATTTCCATTCAACATCTAAACCTTGTTTTTCTAATAAATCATACGGATCCAATGGCAAAACACTATCCAATCTTTCAGGATAGTATTTTTTATTAATGTCGTCTGCCATTAATTCCAAGGTTTCTCTGGAATAGAAATATTGTTTGAACATTTTACACCTATTTTTTCCCTTTCATCATATCTTCGATGATTTGGAGCCACTCCTCTTCACCAAGATTAAGTTCTTTTGCTCTTCTTAAAGCAACTCTAACATTTTGATTGTCGCTAACATATTCAGTAATGTCTTGAGCAATCTCATTCTTGCTTTCAGCTGCTAAATCGAATAATTTGTTTTTCTCGTCATCATTCAATTTCAAAACATGCACCATCGCATCTAAGATGTCTTGTGTTGGAGCATTTCTTTTTCCTTTTTCAATATCACTCACGTATGAAGGGGCAATATCGAGTTCATCAGCAAATGCTCTAAGTGTGATGTTCAATGATTGTCTTTTTTCTTTTATAAATTCTCCGAATGTCATGTGGTCGTTCTCCTATTTCGTTCACTTGTTCGCTTGTCTGCTAACATTATAACAACATCAAAATTTAAGGTCAAATCATTTTTTGTAGTTTCTTGTTGATACACACTTTTGTTCTTGGGGAAGCTGGTGATATTTCCGCCATCACTTCTATGGATGATGACATCCTAATTCAAACAGAACCATATCTAATTAGGAAAACAAAACACCTGCTTAAATACGGAATCTATATCAACTAGGGGATAAACAATATCCTCTTTTTTATGAGAGCAAATTCGTGTACGGACAATTGGACCTTAAAACATATTAGGGTGCCGACAATTGGAGACATTATATCGATGTAATCTGCACTTTTAAAAAATAAAAGTGCTTTTTTAAAATAGACAAAATTAATCAAGAATCTTGCTTTTTCCACCACAAACGAAAACTTCTTTATTAGATATATAAAGATATATATCTATACTATTTTGATTTTAAATAATTTTCTTCATGATCTAAAAGTTTGGCAAATAATCCATTAATTTTGAATCTTCATGATGAAAAGTTGAATTTAGTTTTAACTAATTTGAAGAAAATTTAAAGTCATCTGTTGAATTTGTAACTTTTAAATATTTAATGACGACTAGACTTTTTGAAGTTTCGATTACTTCTTCATCATAGCTTTCTAAATTATTGTTCATTCAGTTTACAATTTTATTAACGATTTTAAAGAATTTAAGTAAAAAAAATGTAGGTATTACCTACATTTTTTGTTTATTATCGAGATTTATTGTTCCTGGAGCTTCTTGAACTGTTGAGGCTTGAACAACTTCAGGTTTTTCAACTTCTTTCATCTTTTTAAGACGTTGCTCTTTTCTTGCAAGACGTTCTTTTTCACGATCTTCGTTTTTACTTGCAAGAGATAAACTAGTTGCAATAATTAATGTTCCTACTAAAAGTAAAACTATTCCAAAAAAGAGAAAACCAAGTGGTTTATTTCCAAAAAGGGCTCGTAAACTAGCATCTGCTTTTAAAAGTGGATTTTTTGATGGTGGAATATTAAGGCTTCTACCAATAATATCTAAAACATCAAAAATAATTCCAGCCACAAACAACGCTGAACCAATTACAAACCATACAATTTGTTTAGTGGTAAAAAATTTGAAAAAATCTTTCTTCTCTATCTTGTTTTTATTTTTTATATTAGTCACAAATATACCTTTAATTTAAACTATTTAACTTCTTCTTTATTATCTTTAACGTCTTTTACAGCTTGTTGAGAAAGTTTATTGTCATTTACTAATTCGGCTAATAATGGACCATAAGTTTGGTTCCATTGTTTTTCGCTATCTTCGACAAAAACTTGTGTTTCAATTCCGATTTCATTAAAGACATCTTGGAAATTTTTTCCTTTTGGAAGATCTCTTTTGCCTGTCATCATTTCAACATATTTGAAAATTGAATCTAAAGCGTTTGTATAAATTTCATCTGTGCAAGTAGCATTTGCTTTCATCATGTTGATAAGTCCAACAAGTTTATTTAATTCTTCTTGAATGAAATTACTTTGAGGCGAAGGTTGACCACCCGCTTCTCTCATGGCTTTATTAAATTCGCCAAATTGTTTATTGGTTTCGGTAATTAAAGTCATTAAAGCAACTGCACGATAGAATCTTTCATCAGCTTTTAATAAATCTTTAACTCTTTGTCTTTCAGTTTTTGCTCCATCAGAACTAACAGAATCGGCGTTATGAGGATCATGTTGTTCAGCAAATTCTTCATGAACTTTGATAACGTTATTTAATGATTCATGAAGTGGCATAACAGCTTCAAAAATTCTAAGATTTTGAGCATGATCAACTCTAATTGATTCTGGTACTTCAACTTCTTTTCCATCAATTACTCTTTTAGTTGCAAGAACTCTAGTAATAACAGTTGATGTATCGCTATAAAAATCTTCGCCAAATTTTTGAATTTCTTCTAAAAGTGCTTGACCTTTTTCACCATTTTGATCAATAAAAACCTTTAAAGGCGAATTAACTTTAACTTCGTTAATAATACCATTACGTTTATATTCATAAAATCTTGGATCATATGAATTTCTTGGCATTGTGTACTCTAAAGTATCTCTAACAAGTGAATTAAAATAAACAAGTGAGACAATAACTCTATTTAATGTTTCCATCTAAAAATCCTTCCTTATGCATTTATTTGCATTACATTGTATATAATACTATTTTTTTATAATATATCTACTTAAATCTTCGAATTTATCTATGGTGTATTTGGCGTATTTTTTTACAACTTCAGGGGCTTTTGACATGCAGAAACTATTATTTTTAAATTCTTTGAACATTGAAATATCGTTTCCACTATCACCAACTACACAAATTTCATCGTCGCTAATATTGTTGATTATGCAATAATCTCTAACTCTTGAACCTTTACTACAGCCTTTTGGAGTAATTTCTATAACTTCATTACACCAACTAGATTCAACATTTTGATAAATGTTTCTTATTAATTTATTAAGCTCCATGGCTTGTTTTTTTCTTTTATTAGTAACTCCAATAAATAACATTAATTTATATACTTTTTCGTTTTCTAAAGCCTCATCAAATTCTTTTTCTTTAAAGTGAGAAATTTCCCCATATTTTCCTTTAAGTTTGTTATAAATTCGATAGAAAAACTTAAGTAAACGATAACTATTTCTAACTTTAATATAAAAACCTTTTTCAGTCATAATCATGATTGAAGGAATTTTATAAGTTTTGTTGATATCTGAAATTATGTTTTTAATTTCTTCTTTATCAATGCATTCGCTTCTTAAAATATTGTTATTTTCATACAAAACCGCACCATTATAGCCGATTAAAATGCATTTTCTACCTAAAGCTTTTTCAACTTGTTTTCCATATTCAATAGATCGACCACTAACTAAAATTACTTTTCCACCATTGTCGATAAAAGATTGCACAAAAAATAAATTTTCTTTTGACACAAAGTGTTTCTTATCTGGTGGGTAAAATAGTGTCCCATCTAAATCTGTTGCAATATATTTAATCATAATTTCCTTTGCCTAACGCAAAGAAATTTTAGTTTAGTAAGCACTAAATATCAACTTTATTTTCAGCTTGAATAAGACCATATCCCCCGTCGTGTCTTTTATACAAGACTGAAATCTTTTCATCTTCGTTATCAAGATATAAGAAGAAATCATGTCCCAAAGCTTCCATTCTATAGATTGCTTCTTCCATTTCCATGGGTTTTAAATCAATAGATTTTGTACGCACAACTTCAGCATTTTCTTCGCTTTTTTCTTCATCTAAAATATTTTCGTAAATTATAGCTTTTCCAAGACCTTCACGACCATATTTTTTAAGCATCTTAGTTTTAAGTTTTCTCATCTCGCCTTCAAGTTTATCAATTGCAAGATCGACTGCTGCATATAAATCATTATCAGTCACTTCGGCTCTAAAAGTCATTTCTTGAGTAAAGATTGTAATTTCAATTTTTTGAGAATTTTTATAAGTTCGACAAACCGCACGGCATAAAATATCGGCATCTTCATCGAAAAATTTTTCAACTCTCTTTAACTTCTTTTTAATGGTGTTTGAAATAGCTTCAGTGATGGTGATATTTTTACCAACAATTTGAAATTTCATAAAATTATACCTCCTTATGTTTACGTCTCGTCTTTCTTACTTAAATTATAACTTAAAAAAAACTTCTGCATAAGTGACTTTTAAAAATAATTACAACAAAATAAAAAACATCATGTCCACTTTTTCTCAACACATATCACAACTATTATTAAGAATATGGGAAATAACACTAAAACCATAATAAATAACATATTTTTAGATTTCTTTTTAAGTTTTGTAAAAGAAAAGATTTATTGAATAAAAGAGCGCTAATTTCATATAATTTATATAACTTAATTTTTGGAAAGGGGCCAATTTATGGCGGCATTCTTAGATAAATTTTTTCATATAAAAGAAAGAGGATCTTCAATATCAAGAGAAATTCTTGGAGGTATTACTACTTTTCTAGCGTTATTTTACATTTTGCCAGTTAACAGTGGAATTTTATCAAATTTAAATTTTAGTGATGGAATTAGTCATACCGAATTTGGAGCAATCTTTTTAGCGACTGCGCTTGCTTCTGGAATAACTACTCTTGTTATGGGAATTTTTGCAAATTTCCCAATCGCATTATCAACCAGTATGGGAATTAATGCTTTCCTTGCTTTTACAGTTTGTAAAGGAGCGGGATTTGCCTATGGTGAAGCTATGATGCTAACAATCGTTGCTGGCATTATATTTTTTATAATTTCTGTAACTCCTATAAGAGAAAAAATAGTTAATGCTATACCAAGAAATTTTAAAATAGCAATTGCGGCTGGAATTGGTTTTTTCATATGTTTTATTGGATTAAAAGATTCTGGAATTATTGTAAACAATGAATCCACTTATGTTGGCCTTGGAGATTTTAAAAAATTGCCAGTATTAATGGCTTTAATTGGTGTTGCCCTTGTTTTATTTTTAGGACATTTAAAAAATAAAAAAATCTCACAATTTGCTGTTATTATCTCATTATTTGTAATGGGAATAATTTGCGCTTCAATTGGAGAAATCACACTCTTAACTAAAGGCCAAGATGCATTAAAGCAAATCGACATGCCAGTTTTTTATAGTAACGATTTTTCTTATAGTGCCTTAAGTTCTTTTAAAAATGTTTTTGGAATCGCTTTTAAAGAAGGTTTTGTAGTTTTTACAAAACCTGAAGCTTACGCTATGCTTTTTGCTTTAATTTTTGTTAATTTCTTTGATACAACCGGAACTTTAGTTGCAGTTGGAAGTCAAGCTGATATGTTAGATGAAAATGGAAACTTAAGAGGCGCTAAAAAAGCTTTAATGGTTGACTCTTTGGGAACCGGTTTAGGCGGAGTTTTTGGAACAACAGGAATTTCTTCTTTTGTTGAATCTACCGCCGGAATTAGTGCTGGAGCAAGAACTGGTCTTTCTTCAATTATTGTTTCAATGCTATTTTTCCTTTCTATTTTAATTTTCCCAGCCCTTGGAATGTTTGGATTTACTCCAAGTGGTTTGTCTCCTGTTACTTCAATTGCTCTAATTTATGTTGGAACATTAATGTTTGAAAATTTAAAAGATTTTGATTGGAAAGATGGAGTTTCAATCGCAAGTGGTTTTATCACCATCATAATGATGGTTCTTACTTATTCTATTAGTGATGGAATTTCTTTTGGTTTTATTTCTTACACTATTATGTCTCTTGCCGCTGGAAATGCCAAAAAAATCTCTCCATTGATGTATGTAATTTCGGCTTTGTTTGTCGTTTATTATGTATTAAAAATGACCATACTTTCTTAAATATGGTCATTTCAAATTGATTTTATTTAACTTTTGTCGCTTTCGACAAAAGTTTTTTTATTTCTTCAACTTTATCAAGTCTTTCCCAAGGCAAGTCTAAATCCGGTCTTCCAAAATGACCATAATTTGAAATGTCTTGATAATTGAAAGTTGGATGATTTATTAAATCAAAATTTTTAATAATAAGTCCTGGTCTAAAATCAAATAATTTATTGATAATGTCATAAATTACTTCATCGTTATAGTGACTACTTTTAAATGTTGAAATATTTATACCTAATGGTTCAGCTTTTCCGATTGCATAAGCAACTTGAATTTCTATTCTATCACTTACTCCAGCGGCAACTAAATTTTTGGCTACATAACGAGCCATGTATGCGGCACTTCTATCAACTTTTGATGGATCTTTTCCACTAAAGGAGCCGCCACCATGTCTTGCACTTCCACCATATGTATCCACAATTATTTTTCTTCCAGTAAGGCCTGTATCTCCTTTTGGTCCACCGATTTCAAATTTACCGGTTGGATTTATTAAAACTTTAAAGTCATCATTTAACCCAAAAGATTTTGCAACGGGAACCATGATTTCATTTTTAATATAGTCTTTAAATTCTTTTTCATCATAATTTGGATCATGTTGGCAAGACATTAAAATGGTATCAATTCGAGGAGTTTTATTTGTGTAATCAATTGTTACACTGCTTTTCATGTCTGGTCTACTATACTTAAATTTTCCTGCTTTTCTTAAATTGGAGGCAGAACGTACTAGTTTTTGTGCAATTGAGTAAGCAAGAGGCATATAGCCTTTTGATTCATTTGAGGCATAACCAAACATGATTCCTTGGTCACCAGCACCTTGATCTTCAATTGAGCCTCTTTCAACTCCTTGTCTTATATTTGAAGATTGTTCTTTAATTAAATTTAATATTTTTACATTTTTATAATCAAAACCTAATTCTTTATCGGTGTAGCCAATCTCCTTTATGACATTTCGTGCGATTTCTTCATAGTTAATTTTAGCATTTGTAGTAATTTCTCCACCGATAAGTAGAAATTGCTCGCTTGCAAAACACTCACAAGCGACAAAAGATCTTGGATCATTTTTTAAAACTGCGTCTAAAATTGCATCAGCAATTTGATCACAAACTTTGTCTGGATGACCTTCACTTACTGCTTCACTTGTAAATAAAATTTTTTCATTTTTCATATATATAACCCCTTAAAATAGAAAAAAGTCTTCCACAATTAAGCGAAAGACTTGTTCATTCTTTACTTGCTTATCGATCAAAGTGTGGAAACTTTGCTGTAAGAAGCACTTACTAATTTTTAAATTAGAGTTGCTACTGCATTGGTTATCTTACTTGTATGCAGTTTCTTGATAAGTGAAAATATTATACGATTAAAAAAATTAGTTTTAAAGGACTATTTTTTCAAAACATAATTATATAAAATAAGTTCGTTATTTTTAGCGTTAGTTTTTAAAAAATCATAGCAGTTCTGACTTAATTTTAAAGCGGCATCATTAACTTTTATATCTAAATCTGGCTTTATAACGTCTGATAGAGTGACAGTAATCCTTGGTTTTAAGATCTTTTTAAATGGTCCTTTTGGTTTTCGATAAGTAACTGAAAAGAAAACTGCTGGTTTATTTAACATTACAGGATATTTAAAAGATGTATATTTAAATTTCCTAACGTCGGTATAATAAGGCCAAATTTTTGCTTCTGGATAAATAACAATACAATTTCCATCTGCAATTCTTTTTTCCATGGCCTTTTTAAATTCTCGCCCATGATCAATAGTCTGTGGAATAGGAAGACAGCCAAGTTGCATAACTAAAAAACCTATAAATTTATTAAAAGTAACTGCTGCCGCATTTGAAATAACATAGCTTCTTCTTCTAGGCGAAATAAATACATGTGAAATAAAAGCATCAATGTTGTTTGTGTGATTTCCATATAGAAAACAGCCTATTTTTTCTTTTTTTAGATATTTTAAAGCTTTTCGGTTTTTAACTTTTACTCCATAAAAAATTTTCCCATAACAAAAAAGTATAGGAAGTGCCACCAAATAATAAAGCATCCAAGATCCTACTCGATAAAAAATATTTTTATGAAGATATTTAAAATTTTTTGGAAGAGGTTTATCACTATGTCCAAGCGTTCCAAAATCTTCTTCTTGATTTTCGCTATAATAAAAAGTCTTCTTTTTCATATTATTTTTTTATTTCATTCATGATTAAATCAGCGATTTGTTTGCCACCATTATTATTTTTATCGACGCTTTTTTTAATATTCTTTTGAAGTTCTTCTAAAAATAAAGGATGGTTATATAAATATTCAATTTTCTTTCTTATTTTTTGGGCATTAAAAACTTTAATCCCACAATGAAGCTCATTTACAAAAAGTTTGGTAGTCGCTTTTTCAATTGGATGAGCATAATAATCAACGCAAACTGGAGTACCCATAAATAAAGAATCTAAAATCGCATTTGGTCCAGCTTTAGTAATAAAAATATCACTTGCTCCATAAAGTTCATAAGCAAGAGGTGTAAACTTAAAGACTTCTAAATTAATATTGTCTTTAAGTTTTTTCTTTTTATTCATGAAATATTTGTAACATTTTTCATTTTTCCCAGCAATTAACAAAATATTAATTGGAATTTTAATTTTTAAAAGTTTATTACAATATTTTTTTGCTTTTGCAGAAGCATAGGCTCCATCTGCAATACATACTGTAAATTTATTATCGATATTATATTTTTTTCTATAAAATTCTTTGGTTTCACTTGCTTTTGCAACTTCATCTCTAGCCGTAAAATATACTCTTCTAACATTAGAAAAATTAAATTTTCTATGACGAATTGCTTCATCACAGGCCATTTCATTGTTATTGATGAAAAGATCACTTCGATTGTCCCACCACATGTGAACATTGTTATCTGGGTTATATGTAATAACTATTAAGTTTGGCATATATCTTTTTTTAAGTTCGACAGCACAATAGGTAATAAAATAGTGAGTAGAAACTATAACATCTGGATTATATTTTCTCATTTCTTCAATGGTCGAATTTGATGCTTTTCTAAATAAAGTTTTATGAACCAAACGCATAAAATGTCTATTTCCAGCTCCTTCTAAAAAAGCAAATATTCCCATTCCAAAGGCCTTTGATTTATTTGTTAATTTTGTACAATCACACAAAAATTTTTCAAAATCAATTCTTGTTTTCTCGTTTCCATCTTTCATAACTTCAACATTTAAAAGTTCAAGTTGATTTGGATAATATTTTTCTAAACTTTCAGCGATTGCTTTCATGGACATGATGTGTCCCATTCCTGACTCAATATAAGTCAATAAAACTCTTGGCTTTTTCATACCTAAATTATAGACAAAACTAAAAGAAAAAACCAAGTTTTTAAGACTAAATGCTATAACTTAGATCTTATGAACTTGGTTTTTATTAATTATTTTTTGCTTCTAAGATGGTATCAGCTAATTGATCTGGACAACTAGTTGATTTAGTTCTACAAGTTATTCCATGAAGTTTTTTATAAACTTCATCCATATCCTGCCCTTTACAAAGTGAAATTATTCCTTTTAAGTTTCCTGGACAACCGCCGACTACTTTAATGTCAACAAGTTTATTTGTATCGGTGTCATAAGATATTGTGATAGAAGAAGAACAAGTTCCAACGCAATTATGTGTATACTCTTTGATCATTATTTTATTAAATCTCCATAAACTAAACCACTGCACATACCAGCATTACTTTCATCAGTATCAATATGCATTGCAAGTGCAAAATTTGGAGAAACTCTAATAACTACATCACCAAAAGTAATTTCTCTTCCTTTTTTAGTATCGACGTGAACACTTACAATATCGCCATTTTTAACACCGAATTCTTCAGCATCTTTTGGTGCCATATGAATGTGTCTTTTGGCAACAATTAAGCCTTCTACTAAATCGAGTTCTTTACCATTTGCTGGATTAACAATTTTAATTGGAGCGCTACCTTTAATGTCTCCACTTTCTCTTACAGGAGCATTTGCACCAAGAGTTCTTGCATCGGTTGCACTAACTTCAACTTGGTTATAACCTCTAACTGGTCCTAAAATTGATACTCCATCAATTTCTTTTTTTGGACCTACAATATTTAATTTAGTTGTTGAAAGAAACATTCCAGGTTGTGAAAGTTCTTTTTTAACTTCTAATGTAAATCCTTCTCCACATAAATATTCTAAAGCTTCTTTTGTTAAGTGAATGTGTCTTGCACTAGTTTCCACTAAAATTTGTTTTGCCATAAATTTCTCCTTTAAGCACGAAAATATTCTATCACTTTTTCTATACAATAAATGAAAAAGATATTCAATATTGAAATTTCTTAGTTTTTTTTATATCATAAGAAGCGTCCTTGGGGGAATGGCGGAACTGGTAGACGCGTACGTTTGAGGGGCGTATTAGGCAACTAGTGTGAGTTCAAGTCTCATTTCCCCCACCAAGAAAAGAATAAAAACCTTGACTCAATCAAGGTTTTTTATTTGCTTTTTGTATTTTAACCAACTCTATATTATTACGGCTAAATCATATAAGTAAAATATTTCCACAAACTGTCGCAAAAAAAATATTAAGATGGTTTATCCGCCAAATTATGAAAGTTGTAAATCCAGCGCGATTCACCTATAAAATATTCAATTTATCTCTTATTTTTCCAGAGTGAGGAACTAAATTTTCAATCTTTTCTTTTTCAATATTTTTAAAAAGATATTAAATATAATCATAAACATCTAGCATATTTATTTTGCCTGTTTGAATTATTGACAAAAGTAATGCCATTATTTATGCACCTTCATAACTTCTAGAAATCATAAAAGCCTTCCTTTGAATTACAAAAGGTTTTATAGCTCTTTCTGCTATTATTTATCAAGTCTATAGTTGGATATTGCAAGTAAGTTAAAAGATCCAGTTTTATGCTTTTAAATTAATCATCGCTTCTTTAAGAAAAGATCTTGCTTAACTTTTGTCATAAAAACCAATTTATAAATTTTAGACAATATAGGGATTTCTTCTTTTTGTCTCATTTTCTTTATTGCTTTACTTTTTGCCTTATATATAAAGTATATAAATAAGAAAAAAGGACATCACTATGTGGTAGAAATGTCTCGTTTTTTTCATTGTCTCAATGCAACGACGTTACTAGTAAATACGACCAATCGTAACGACATTAATAGTACTATCGTAACGACATTGCACTATGTATAGAGTCAAAATAATCAAAACTACGCTTTAAATAGCTTATCTTATATGCAGTGTTTCAACTTAACAATATTCTTTTTTGTTATATCACAGGGATTAATTTTTTATTTTTATAATCAATATCAAATTTTGGTTCCCACCCTTCATTAATTCTAACTTTTTCAAAAGAGAAACCTCGTTGAAGCATATCAATCATGATATTTATTGTTTCCCTTTGGTGAAAATCAATATCAACAATGTTATACATTGAAAGAGAGCATTTGTTAAGAATCTTATATAATTCGTCCAAACTGCATAAGAAAGGCTGTTCTTTAATAACTTTTGCGGAAAAACGACCACAATATTCTAAATAATCTTTATAAAACTCTAAAGGATAATGAAGCTTATAATAAGCAAATATCAATGCAATTCTCACATATTCAATCGCATGAGCTTTTGGGAAGAGATATTTGATTGACTCGCATGCTTTCAAAATAATCTCAGGGATAGATTTTTCTATTAGTTTATTTCTAACATCATCATTCAAGCCACATCCTTTTCTAACCTCTTCCTCTGCTTTGAATGCTATGTCTTTTGGAACTCCATAATTTCTTAAATATAGAAAAAGATCTTCTCTGGTGCTTATTTTCATAATACTTCTTTTGGCTTCTAAATCATTGTTTGGTAACCATGTGTTCGTGCCATGAAGAATTCCGCTTATTTGAATTATCTCCTTGACTGATTTAGGTTTAAGAATTCCTATGGCTGCATCGGATTGTTTATTAGAAAATTCAGGTATTCCAAGTAAATTAACATCATCAAATTCCATCGCCAACACTTTTCTTAAATCTGGATTATTTAAATCTATATCATCAACTTTTACTCCAGTTAATCTTTGCAGATTCATTAGTCTTGTTAAGGAAATATGACCAAGAATATCCATTTTATACACGGTGTTCCTTAAATCATGAAAGTCTAGATGAGTTATCTTCCAATTGGATTCGGTGTCATTTGCCGGATACTGGAGTGGAGTGAATTCGTTCCAATTATGATTTTTAGGCAAAACTAAGAGTCCGCCAGGATGCTGGCCAGTTGTTGTTTTTATTCCCTCGATACTTTTAGAAATGTTTTTTATTGATTCTTCATCAATGTAACAGTCATCAAGATCAAAAAAAGCTCTTGTATATCTAATTGCGGTTTTTTCCATAATAGTATTTAAGGTGCCTGCTTTTGCAACGTTTTCTTTTCCAAAATAATCTCTTACATATTCGTGGACTAGATGTTGATAATCTGAACCAACATTCAAATCGATGTCAGGCACTTTGTCTGCATTAATGCCTAAAAACATTTCATATGGAATGTCATGCCCATCAGGAATCAAATCGTTTCCGCAAATCGGACACTTTTGATAAGGCAAATCATATCCATCCTCATATTCTTTTGATAATTCAAAATGATGACACTTTTCACAATAATAATGAGGTGGAAGAGGATTTATATTTGTTATCCCTAAGAGAAACAAAACCAGAGATGAACCAGCACCGCTTCTAGTTGATACTAAATAGCCATTATCGTGAGTTTTCTTTACGATTTCAAAGAACGACATAATGAGCGATGAGTATTCATTTTTTATAATTCCATTTAATTCATCATTAATCCTGTCTTCAACTATTTTTGGAAGAACATCACCATATAATTCGTGAGCTTTACTAAAACATATTTCTTTTATCTTTGCCTCAGAATTATCAATTGTTGGTGTATAGAAGTGATTA